>Ga0207422_1000426_pt1 | contig 135805 bp, 115 predicted proteins | sample MarCyaLeptolynsp_FD_187757 | JGI IMG/M metagenome (GOLD analysis project Ga0207422, IMG submission 187757) | Marine cyanobacterial communities from Panama - species 1 Leptolyngbya sp. (SPAdes) | ecosystem: Environmental > Aquatic > Marine > Unclassified | place: Panama: Panama City | collected...
AGCCGAAATCTCCAAAGAGGAGGGCATACCGAGTTTGAAAGCTTTTTTGAGCAATGGAAAGTCGAACTTAAATCCCTTCAATTTCAGGTTGAAGTCAGTCTTTCCATAGAATAGAATATAGTAACCTATCAAAGCTGACAAACCCAAGGTGGATAAGGTAGAATAAGCAGCGCCTGCAACACCATAAGCCGGGATTGGTCCCCAGCCATAAATAAAGAGTGGATCTAGCAGGAAGTTGAGCCCCAAACTGAGCGCGTTGATGTATAAAGGGATGCTGACTTCACCAATACCTCTTAAAAGAGATTGAAAGAGAATGAAACCAAAATTGAACACCAAGCCGATAAAAATGACCCGTTGAAATAGATTGGCTTCAGCAAATATTTCTTGTTCTACGCCTAACCAGGTGAGTATTTGAGGGGATAGGCTGTAAGCGATTGCCGATAGCACAAGTGACATTAGAAAGACCATGACCATCGACTGAATGGCTACATGGTTGACCATTTTGAGGTTTTTTGCACCGGCATATTGGGCTACGAGAATGGTTCCGGCAAAGGCAAAACCTGAAGTCAATGAAATCAAAAGGAAATTGACGGGATAACTGACCGAAACAGCGGCTACGGCATTCGCACCTAGGCGTCCTACCCAAAAGGCATCTACCAGCTGATAGCCAGTTTGCAGCAAGTTCGCACCAATGATTGGGAAAGCCAGGGCAATCAATGCCTTGAGGATATTGCCTTCCGTGAGTGATGTCTTGACTTGCTTCATGGGTAGCAGCGAAAGTAATAAGTACCGGAGGAAGGACAACCTAAATATCTGATTCATATTTCTATCACCAATAGATTGTATAAATACCTGAGAATGGCGTTTAATGTCTACTGATGGTTTGGTCTGTTTGTGAATGAATACAATGGGGTGAATTTTTCCCTACCAGGTGACTAGGTTAAAATTTGTCAAATTTGGTTTAAGAGGTTTCAAGGATCATCATTCTTAATAGTTTTGCGCAAAGACAAAATGTCGAATGAAACCAGTCTTACTGTCTGTTCTTTTATCGCTTAGCTTTTGCAATCTTGGATTCGCTCAAAAAACCTGGGTTGACGAAGGTGTGACTATCACCAAGCTCGATACTTTAGGTAATGGGTATCAATCACTTCGAGGGACCTTTGTCATCGAGAATTCAAGCATTTATGAAGTAATGAATCTTATTCTTGATGTTGATGGCTATGATTGGGTAGAAGGGGAGAGTAAATCGAAGATGCTCTCAGTCAATCAAATGGACTCATCTTTTACCTTTGATTTCTTTGTCAGAATTCCCTGGCTATTCGTGAAAAAAACTGGTCGCGTTAAGGTAGATGTTCGCTATAAGGACAAGACTTTTCTGACCAAGTCTACCCAAATAAAGGATTATGAAAGAGCTGAAGACTATGATCTGGTAGATTTTTATTCTGCTCAATGGAAGCTCGAGGAGTTTAGAGGGAAAGATGTCAAAGTGACCTATCTGGGTGTCTATCAAGATCAAAAAATGCTGATCAACATCAATGGAATTATTCTCAACCGCATTAGGAAACGCTTGAATAGCACCTTTCATAACCTGATTTCAATCGCCTCTGAAAAAGTTGATCCAGATGATGCATTAATCTGGCCGCTTACAAAATCTCCATGTCCTTAGTAAAACGCGCCATCTCCCGCGCCCATACCTGATAGGTGAATTTTGAAGGGTGAACACCGTCACTGAAAAAAGTCGATTTATCTGGTGGAAGACCAAGCACTTTGCTCCAATGGCTTATGGTCAAGACATCACTATTGTAATATACCTTTGGATGGTTTTTGACTATCTCGTTGAGTTCCTTACCAAGTATTTCAACGAGATTGCCCACTACAAAGTGAATCAACTTTGTAAAGGCTGGAAACTCTTTAATTGGTGGCATATTGGTAAAGACAATGGGTGTCTCCGGATATCTTGTTCTTAGCTCTTCAATTAAGTTATTAATATCTTTTCTCCATTGGCTCGGACGATTTAGCGTAAAGGAATCATTACCACCAAGTCCAATAAGTACTAGGTCGGCATGCATCTCTTCGATCTTCGGTAGGAGTCTTTCCCTGACCATCCTAGCAGTATATCCGCTTTTTGCATACACTTTCCAAGCCACGGATCGATTATATAATTCCCCCAGGCTTTTGGCAAAGGAGCCTGCAAAACCCTCATCATGTGTGGCTACCCCCACACCAGCAAAGGTACTCTCTCCAATAGCCAGGACCCTTATGGGTTGACTATCCAGTTCTTGCTTAGCTACACCAGAAGTACCATCTGCTTCAGGTAAGGAAGGGATTGTTTTACGAATTCGCTTGCCCTGATTGTACATAATAGGCAGGAGCGGAATGGAGATGATGGTGCCAAGGGCATAGCGTAGATTCATTGACTTAAAAATACCATTCCAGGGTAGAAATGAAAAAGCAGTTCCTATTACTGATAGAAACTACTTTGATATAGGCGTATATTATATCCAGACTTGCTCCTGGAAATTTGCTGACCTGTAGCCTTAAACTTAGTTGTTCATGGGCATAATACTTCGGACTTCCACCGATCCGCCCATGCTTAAAATAGGGCTGCCCTTTGCCATCTCAACAGCTTCATCTAAGGAATGGGCTTTAACAATCATATTACCACTGACCATTTTGCTTTCTGAAATGAGCACCCCATCCTTGACCGATGCATCAGCAGCAATTTGCTTTCCTTCAAAGCCCAGCTGATTAGTGCTGTCTAGTTTTTCATTGATCGCAAGGTTGCCAATAAAACCGCCCCATGCTTGACGCATTTGACCTATTTCTTCTTCTGTGGGTTTGTAATTCGGGTTAGGAGTGTACCTGAAAATCATCATGAATTTTTGTTCTGTTTTCATCTCTTTAAATCTTTAAGTGTTAAACAATACACCAAAAGTAGAGGGGGTGAAATAGAAAAAACTTGGCCTATGACAAGAAATGAAAACTAGCCTTTCTTGAGCCAATGCAGCTTTCTAAAGACCAGAAGATGAAGGAAAATTATGGTCGCAGGAGCAAAGGCAGGTATAAAGCAAAATGGGAATTCGGCTAAAAATTCAACCCCTTGAACACCATTGTCAATACTGATTTTGGTGAACACTATGGCCAATGCTGAAGTGATTAAAATATCTAGTAAGCCGAAAGTGTTCCAGATGTAAGTCAACCTTCTGGCATAGCTTTTCTGATTTCGAATAGCCCAGACCACCAAAAGGCTTGATAGGGCCGTGATGAGATCGCCTATGCCTGCGAAAAGTGCAAAGCCAGTGGGTAACAGATCGTAAAAGTAGAGTATGATAAATGTGCTGCCGATTAGTCTGAAAAGATGAATTTTCACCAAATCCTCAAGCCCTAGCCTCTCGTTTGCCTCTTTACAAACCCTTGTGCTAAAAATGATAGTGACGAATATTGCCAGGGGCAGGGTTGTAGTCAATACAATTTTTGGAGGAAGCATCACATCATCAAAAAAGCCCTGATGACTTAAAATGGACACAATGATTAGATAGGAGGTATAAAATCCAACTACTATCCAAAAACCATTCTTGATGCCTCCTTTTTTGGCCAGACTGGCGACCATGGTTATTGGCAATGCAAAGGCCATTAGAAACAGGACTGAAAAAAGTATGGGTACTTGTTCTGAAAACATAAAAGGTATCAGGTGATTTCTTTTCTAATTCTGCTCAAGGAGGTGTCTGTTATGCCTAAATAGGTCGCAATGTGCTTTAAGGGAACATTTTGAACGATCGAAGGCTTCTCTTCGATCAGACTTAGATACCTGTCTTTTGCCTGGTCAGCAATTACCGATATCGAATGGTTTTTTAATTCAAAGTAGTTGCCAATCAGTCTTGTTCTGCCCACTTCTCTGAATGCTTCTATGCTGAATAGTTTCATGAAATTGCTGAAGCTAATCTTCCATGCTGTACCATCGGTAATAGCCTTGATGGATTCTTTGCAAGACTTTTTCAGGAAATAGGAATGCCAATCAATGACAATATCACGCTCGGAGAAGAACTTGGTAGTAATGTCATTTCCTTCAAGATCAAGGATATATGAGCGTAAAAAACCGGTTTCTAAAAAGTAGTAATAGTTGGCGACCTTTCCTTTTTCTATCAGGTAGTCGTTCTTCTTAAAATCAACTGGCTCGAATTGGCTTAAGACTAGAGCCAACTCTTCATTGCTGAAGTTTTCTGGTTTGAAAATGCTGTGTAAGAAGTGCGTTTGATTCATTGATGTGCTAGAGACCTTTGCATGCTGAATATGTCCAAAACCAGATCAATAAACAAAAGGGAAGTTGTCTCGGGAATTGTAGCACCCGTCTTTCGCGGCTAAGTCTCTTAACTTATTGAAGCGTTTCAATGTCCTTCAATACTTTAATACCGCTTCGTTTCATTAACTCACTGGCATTAAAATCAGTACAAATACCATCGGTGAGCTTGTAATCAAAGCTTAGTTCTCCGTCCTCTATTTTGCTATTAAAACTCAGGTTAGAAACGATCATATGCTTACCGGACAGTTTTGCCAGTTCCAGATCATGCGTTGAAACCATACCAAATGCATTGAGCTCATTAAGTTGCCGAATTAAAGAGACGCCACCCTTATACCTATCCTCAGAATTAGTGCCTTTAAACATTTCATCGAGCATAAAGAATATAGGTTCACCACTGGTGATCAATGATAGGAGTTGTTCCACCCTTTGTAATTCGGCATAAAAGGAAGAAACACCTTCCTCTAGGTTGTCTTTAGTCCGCATACTGGTGAACATCTTCATATGCGATACTTGTCCTGATTTGGCACAACAAGGAGCGCCCATTAACGCTAAAACCAGGTTAATGCCCACAGTTCTTAGAAAGGTACTCTTGCCCGCCATATTAGAACCCGTGATCATAGTGATTTGTCCACGACCTGTGAGGTTGAAATCATTACAGACTCTCTTTTGAGCATCGATCAATGGGTGGCCAAGTGTTTCGAACTGAACATGATAAGGGGCCTCTTTGATCTCAGGAAATGTAAAGTCGGCATTGGAGTAAGCAAAGCCTGCCAGGCTATTCAGCGCCTCTAATTCACTGATCGCTTCCACCCATACCTGGATATGGTCCTTGTTTCTACTTTTCCACTGCTCAGCCTTCAGGATACAGTAGATATCGAAGAGTAAGAACTGATTGAATAGGCCATAAAACTTATTGCTGTCACTTCGCTTGGTACCTCTCAGCTGGAAGAAGCCTAATATTTTTCTCAACTTACCAATCTCCTCGATGGCAGAACTCTCATCCTGCTGCAAGTTACTTTGAAGTCCTTGGAGTTTTGCGGATTCGAACTTCTCGGATAAAATAGTCTGTGCTAGCATTTGATAGCCTCCCAGGGTTTGGACATTCTGATGTGTGCTGTCGATGATATCCTCGGCTAAGGGTGCCACCTTTTTCAGAATGCGGTAATTAAGAAACAAGACCATCAGAAAGGGAGGGAGATAGAACTTTAGATCCGGTGAAGTAGAGTTGAAAAAGCTAAAAAGGCCTAAGGTCAATGCCAATACTCCCAAAGCCACACTGCCTATTGGGTAGATATTCCTCTTGGATAGCAATTGATTGTCGCTGGTCACCCAATTGAGCAGTTTTTGATATTCACTATCAGTATTGGCAAAGGGAAGACCTGCCGCCTCGAATTCCTGGCGCCAAGTCAGTTTAGGTTTCAGTTCCTCAATCGCCTGCTGCCTTTCAAGGATTACTGATTTGCTGGCAGGTTGTGAAAGCCATTGTGCCAGTCTTAGACTACCCGATTCTGTGGTGGTTCTATTTAAAAGCTGAAAGAGGGAATGTGGTCCAAAAACATCTAGATCAGCCATATAAGCATGTTCCTCGTCCAACTGAGAAAGACCCTTATCAAATCCTGAGAGCTCATTTTTAAGCCTGAGTAACTCATTCTCATTGATCTGCTTTAGGAAACTAGCCCTTTGCTTTTGCAGCATCAGCTTATTGTAGTGTGTCAATAAAGACACAAAGGCTATCACAGAAATAGGAGCCACTATCCATACAAAGCCCAATAGTTTTTCATTGGCCAGAACGATGATCAGAATTAATGAGAAGATAAAAGCGACTAACCTTAAGAAAGAAAACCTTTTAGTCTGTTCGTCCAGTGCTGAGGCCTCTTGCTGATATTGTGCTATATGGTCTTGGTAAATCTTCACGGATTACTGATAATGGATGGTCAATTTTGGAATATGATTAAAAGCTTATAGATAACCAACTGAAATGGTCTGAGTTGGTTGATCTTAGTGGCTATCTACTATGATATTCCGTTACGAAAACTTCGAATTCTGTCTGACCATTGTCAGGTTGAATGCTATGCAAGAATTCAATTGTGAGAACTTCTCTGCCATTCGTATCAATATGTGTTTTGAGGATTCGAGATGGAGCCTCGAATTCAAATGGAAGACTTGGCTCTGTATTAGGATAAGGAAGACCAATTACTGGAAGTTTTCGGTGATTTCCCAAACTTCACTTTTGATGTCACTGAATTCAAATGTGATCAAACCTGGTTGATTTTCTAAATCGTATCGAATTGCTTTTACTTTCATGAATTCTCAAATGGTGCTAGCAAGTTTCTATTCTAAACTTTATGTAGTATCAGTAGACTGAAGACGACTAAAACCTTAGGAATAAACAACTGAAATGAATTGGGCGTTGGACCAGAAACTGAAGTACTTCTTTATCTATTCCACCGATCACTTTTGGAAATCAGTTCTTTGAGGGGGGCATGTTGATGTGAGCGAGTTTTTTTACGCCATTCTTGATTGAGTCCATATAAGAAGAGAACAGTAATATTACTGTTCTCCTTCGACAATCTTCTTAATGTTGTGCAATACCTCGGGAAGCATCTCCCTGAACTTAGCACCAAAAGATTTGGCGAAAATTCCTCCCGTTAATCCACTAAACCAAACTTCATGAGTGAAAGTGGTCACACCCTTTTCTGAGTCTAGATGTCTTTTTACAAATAGACTTCCAAGTGGTAATCTGGTCTTATAAGTATAAGATTTACCCTCTTCAAACTCCACTATTTTAAATCGCGATTTGCGTTCTTCCAGGGATAGAATCTCACCTTTGACACCAAGTTTTGGTGTTCCTTTAATAGATGCGTCTTTCAATCCAATATCCCAGTTCTTCCAATTGGGAACATCCATCCAAACCTTCCAGATAGCTTCTGGCGTAGCGGTTGTTTCAAGAGAATACCAAAAGTGTTTGTTTGTTGGTTTTGTTTCCTGTCCGTATAGTGTTGTGAGTCCTGACATGAATAAAATGATAACTGTTAATCGCATTTTTTTTGATACAATAATCGCTATCTGAAATTCCAACTCACTGCACCTATGTTAACTTCCGTGAGTCCTCATGAAATTTCTTTCGAATTCTACTCAGTGATTGCGGAGCTATGCCAAGATAACTTGCTATATCTTTTAGAGGCGCTTTGGTCAGAATGATGTTACTTGACTCAATCATTTGAATGTATCTTTCTTCAGCCGTTTTGTTTTGAAGTTCCTCTAGTATTTGTTCAGTATAAAACTGAACCTCCTGAATCAGTTTTCTGATAAACTCGCTCCAACCAAAAATTCTCAACAGATCAAAGGCATCAGACTTAGTCATTTCCCATACTATTGAGTCTTGAAGTGCTTCAATGTTATCCTCTGTAGGTATTTCATTGGTAAAGCTCCTTTGGGATGTAAAGCAATAAGGTGGTTCGGTGAAAAATTTCGTAATTGGTTCTCCTTCCTGGATTAGGAAGAATCTCAAAAAGCCTTCCTCCAGAAAATAGAGTTTATTGCAAACCTTACCACTAGACAGGATTATATCTCCTTTTTGGTAGTCCTTGCGTTTAATACAAACTTCAATTTTTTCCCATTCTTCTCCACTGAGAGTTTCATATCTTGATATGTATTTTCTAAATGGATGCATTGATAATCCGTTTTGTTCCTAGTATATCAGACCGTTGTAGAACGAAGTAATCAATAAGTTCGATATTGACCTGCTTTCAAACAAAGCAGATCAAAAGGAGAACGACTTATTTAAAAGCAGGAATTCCAGTAATATCAGCACCAAGAATTAGCAGGTGGATATCATGGGTGCCTTCGTAGGTGACTACGGATTCTAGATTGGCCATATGACGCATCATTGGGTACTCACCTGTAATACCCATACCACCATGCATTTGTCTAGCTTCTCTGGCAATATTAAGTGCTACTTCTACTGCATTACGCTTCGCCATAGAGATTTGCGGGGTCGTTTGCTTGCCTTCATTGAAGAGCTGGCCCAAGCGGAGGTTGAGCAATTGTGCCTTGGTGATCTCTGTTAGCATTTCTGCTAATTTCTTTTGCTGTAGCTGGAAGGACCCGATCGGCTTATCGAATTGAATTCGCTCAGCACAGTATCTTCTGGCTGACTCATAGCAATCCATGGCAGCACCAATGGCTCCCCAGGCAATGCCGTATCTGGCAGAGTCAAGGCACATCATCGGAGCACCCAAACCACTCTTGTTAGGAAGGAGGTTTTCCTTAGGTACTTTCACATTGTCGAAGACCAGTTCTCCGGTAGTGCTGGCTCTTAAAGACCACTTGCCGTGGGTTTCAGGGGTCGAGAAGCCTTCCATGCCACGCTCGACAATCAAGCCATGAATTCTGCCTTCTTCGTTTTTCGCCCAAACCACAGCAACATCAGCTTTAGGTGCATTGGAAATCCACATCTTGGCACCATTCAATAGATAATGGTCGCCCATATCTTTAAAGTTGGTGGTCATGCCTGACGGGTTAGAACCGTGATCTGGCTCAGTCAAACCAAAACATCCTAACCACTCTCCTGAAGCCAGTTTAGGCAAGTATTTCTTGCGTTGTTCTTCGTTTCCGAATTTGTAGATAGGGTACATGACCAAAGAACCTTGAACAGATGCAGTAGAACGCATTCCTGAGTCACCGCGCTCAATTTCTTGCATGATTAATCCGTAGGAGATATAGTCCATACCACCGCAGCCATACTCAACCGGCAGTTGCGGTCCAAAAGCACCAATCTCACCGAATTTCTTCACGATCTCGTAAGGAAAGTGATTGTTCTCCGCCCAACTTTCGATGTAAGGAGAGATTTCTCTTTTTACAAAATCACGTACTGCACCACGCACCATAATGTGCTCTTCCGTTAGCAGGTCATCCATGCCATAGAAGTCTGGGTGTTCAAAAACATCTTGCTTGGCAGATTTTTGAATTTTAGAAGAAGAATCAGTGCTCATAGTGATTTGTTTTCTGAATTAAATGTGGTCAATTTTGGACCACTTTTTAATGTATGCAAACGTATGAACAACTCGGAAATCGACCAAGACATAATTGAGAGAATTAAGAAGCTGGAAGCGAAGTATGAGGCGATGGGTCAGGACATGGCTTCTTATCTCGATGGCTTGCTGCATGCCGACTTCTTAAAATATTGGGATTACATCAATCTTGACTCGCTTTTAGGACTTCAGCAGCCCAAAACGGATTTTCCAGATGAGATGATCTTCATTATCTATCATCAGTCTACAGAGTTGTATTTCAAATTGGCCATGTGGGAGTTGAAACAACTTCATGCGCATGCACACCCTGATCTAAAATTCTTTACAGCCCGTGTAAAGCGTTTGAATAACTACTTCGAGCATTTGTGCCACTCTTTCAGCATTATGACGGATGGTATGGAACGGGAGCAATTTCTTCAATTCAGGATGTCGTTATTGCCTTCCTCAGGCTTTCAATCCGGTCAGTATAGAATGATCGAAATCGGCTCTACCAATCTGATCAATCTGGTGAACAAGGATAGGCGAGATGAGGTCAATGAAACTTCCTCCCTAAAAGATCTTTATGATGCTATTTACTGGAAGACGGGGGCTACGGAACTAAAATCCGGCAAGAAGACGCTGACCCTCCAGCACTTTGAAGAAAAGTACTCCAAAGAGTTTATGCGATTGGCAGAAGAGGTGGAATCTACAAATTTATATGCCCTCTACCTGAAGCATTATGCGAGTCTGGATGGGAATGATGAACTGAAGACTGAACTCAGAAAGTATGATCTCCTGGCTAATGTGGATTGGCCTTTGGCACATTACAGATCAGCTGTAAGGTATCTTCATAAAGACCCTGTGGATATTGCCGCTACGGGTGGTACCAACTGGCAAAAGTATTTGCCCCCTCGTTTTCAAGGTGTTATATTTTTCCCAGAACTCTGGAGCGAGGAGGAAAGAAGAGATTGGGGTAAACACTGGGTGATTAAGCAGTTGGGTGGTAAATACTAGGCATTCGACTGGATTAAGATTTTAGCCATAAATAGGCTACATAATTATGATAAAGACGGTAAAAACTACACTAAGCCCAGAGCAGGCTTACAACGAGGAGCTCTTTAAAGAAACTATACTTAAAAGAGCTCAAATTCACTCTACTGATGCCGAAATCAGGCCCGTTAGAAGATCCATCGATGCCCGATCACAACGGGTAAAGATCAATGTAGAAGTGCTCGTTTCGGCCAAAGAGGATTTGCCGCCATTGATTTCTTATCAAAGAGACTACCCCAATGTGGCTAATGCAGAGTCCGTTGTAATTGTTGGTTTTGGTCCTGCGGGAATGTTTGCCGCCTTGAGACTGATTGAACTGGGTTATAAGCCGATCGTGATCGAGAGAGGAAGTGATGTTCAGAAGCGTAGAAGAGACATCGCGGCCATCAACAAGGATCATGTAGTAAATCCGGAATCTAATTATTGTTTTGGTGAGGGTGGAGCCGGCACCTATTCAGATGGAAAACTCTATACCCGTTCCAAGAAGCGAGGAGATATTCAAAAATCTCTTGAAATACTAGTCGCCCATGGCGCTACGGAAGACATTCTGGTGGATGCGCATCCGCATATCGGAACCAATAAGCTTCCAAAAGTCGTCCAGCAAATTCGCGAATCGGTTTTAGGTGCGGGTGGAGAAATTCATTTTGACACAAAAGTGGCTGACTTCATTGTCAAAGAAGACGAAATGAAAGGAGTGGTCCTGGAAGATGGCAGTGAGGTAGAAGGTTTAGGGGTGATTCTGGCTACAGGACATTCGGCCAGAGATATCTTTCATTTGCTCGATAGAAATAAGGTGTTGATTGAGGCCAAGCCTTTCGCCCTTGGGGTCAGAATTGAGCACCCGCAACAATTGATCGATAGGATTCAATATCACTGCGCTACTGATCGCGGACCATGGTTGCCTGCATCCTCTTATGCTTTGGTTCATCAGACCAAGTATCAGGGGAAACAAAGAGGTGTTTTTAGTTTCTGTATGTGTCCAGGAGGTTTTATTGTGCCCTCTGCTACAGCACCTGGAGAAGTAGTAGTCAACGGTATGAGTCCATCCAGACGCGACTCGAAATATGCCAACTCAGGAATTGTCACAGCTATTGAGTTAGAAGATTTAAAGGATTATGAGCAACATGGCAATTTGGCCGGGCTCGCCTTCCAGCAGGAAGTCGAACAGCGTGCCTGTGTGATGGCTGGCGGAACACAGGCCGCTCCGGCTCAAAAAATGTCGGACTATATCAATGGGCATGTCTCAAGCAAGCTGAACAATACTTCGTATCAGCCCGGCCTGGTATCAGTAGATATGAGCGAAGTGCTTCCAGAAGCCGTGCATATGCGTATGAAAGAAGGCTTGAGAGCTTTTGGTCGTAAGATGAAAGGTTTTCTCTCTAATGAGGCACAAATTGTTGGTGTGGAGAGTAGAACTTCATCACCTGTCAGAATTCCCAGAGATAAAGAGTCTTGTGAGCATCTTCAAATCAAGCGGCTATATCCTTGTGGAGAAGGAGCTGGGTATGCAGGGGGAATACTCTCTGCAGCAATGGATGGAGAAAAGTGTGCTGATCGATTGATCGCAGCTTATGGAAGAGTGGGGAAGTGAATGGGTAATGAAGTGAGTATGTGAAGAAGTAAAAATTGTTCTTTCGCTAGAAGCTAGAAGCTAGAAGCTAGAAGCTAGAAGCTAGAAGCTAGAAGCTAGAAGCTCTTCTAATGTTTAATCAAGAATTAATAATGAGTAGTTGGAGGAATTATCGGGAAACCGAACTTCACCTAATCACCTAATCACCTAATCACCTAATCACCTAATCACCTAATCACCTAATCACCTAATCCTGTCCTTCTTTCATCATCTTCACAGCATCGGCAAGACTTTGAACAATTTCAAGCTCTTCTTCGCCTTTGGCCAGCGACTTTGCAATTTCGATGTACTTATCAGCATCCTTATAATCGCCTAAAAGCCCCTTGGCGTAGCCAATAATAGAGTTCAACTCGAAGTTGTTCTCGTCAATATCCAGTGCTTGCTTGAGGAGTTGTGTTGAGAAGGCAATCATTTCCTCAGAAGCATAATTCTCGATAATTTCATAGGTGGTAGACAAAGCAAAATCAGCCTTGTTATCATTTGAAAGATGATTGTTCATGTAGGAATTCACCTCTATTTTATAGCTGTCAAACTCGCCACGTTGACCATAGTAGACTGATCGGGTAGAAAACCGAGCGTTGGGAAGTTGATCGTTTTCAACAAAATTTGGTAGCACATTGAGCACAATGTCATTCATGAGCTTGTCATCCCCATATTTGATAGCAAGTTCAAGGTTGTCATTGTAAACAGCCGTCATATAATCATTGTATTCATTGATGCCATGCGCTTCCACCAACAAGTCTTTGTGAGTTGATATATAGAGGTATGGATAACCGTTTAATTGGTTTTGATGTCTTGAAAGGAGCCAGATGTTCTGGACGTCCAAAAAGTCTTCTTCTTTGAGCTTACCTACATAGTCTTTCGCTACTTTTTGAGCTTCGATTTCATCTGTACCCTCCAAAATGCTGATCAATTCCAGGTGTTCTTCCTTGGTGATTGATCCGGCATCAAACTTGGCTTCCAGGTCTGGTAGCCTGGAAATCATACGAGAAATCTCTTTGCCATAAGCTAGCAGCGCCTCTGCCGGTACGAAACCATCAACCACTTTGAACACCTGATCTTGACTTGTCATAAAGAGCAAGGTGGGGTAGCCTGATATATTCAGCTCATCTGCTTTAGGATATCCGAAGTCTGTTTCCGCATCGAATTTGACATTGATAAAGTGCTGAGCGTAATAGTCTACGACCGATAGATCTGTGTAAACCTCTTTGTCCAGCTTATGGCAATAGCTACACCAGTCGGTATAGGCATCTACAAAGACCATTTTGTTTTCAGCCTTTGCCTTTTCAAAAGCGGCCTCCCATTCCTCTGTATTGGTTACCTCAATAAATGGAATTTGCACCAGGTCATTGGCCTTGACAAAGCTGCCTAACAATAGCAATATTCCAATCAGGTGAACTTTCATAACTCTTCTCAATGTTTCACAATCAACGTTGGGTATTTACATTGATTATAATCAATGACAAAAATAGCCAGAAATAGTTCCATGTGTTGTTAATTTAGGTTAATGGGAAAAACAGTGATTGTTGGAAGCGTACCAAAATCTTATCGGTATGCCCACCAGGCAGCAGTGATGCTGGAAGAACGTGATTTTGACTTTATTCCTCTAGGAATTCAAGAAGGAGAGGTGCTCGGCAGGGAGATATTAAATGTCAAGGACAAACCTAAAATTGAAGAGGTTGAAACACTGACTTTATACATCAATCCGACCAGACAAAAAGGTTGGTATGACTACCTGATTTCCCTTGCTCCAAAGCGGATAATTTTTAATCCTGGTACTGAAAATCAGGAGTTTAAAATCATGGCTCAAAATGCGGGTATCGAGTGTATTGAAGCCTGCACTTTAGTTATGCTTTCAACTGGCGTTTACTAAGCTTTTTTTACTTATATTCGTGCTTTGTTTTGGGGCAGTCCGTACCCACTTTTTCTTGATAGGCATCAAGGCGGATTGACACCCCTGGAAAATTTGTTTTCGAAAGATTTATGAGCGAGGAAAAAGCGAATCAGAACAAGGATTATTCAGCAGGTAATATCACGGTTTTAGAGGGTTTAGAGGCAGTTCGGAAGCGTCCAGCCATGTATATTGGTGACGTTGGGATCAAGGGCCTTCATCATATGATTTGGGAGGTTGTCGACAACTCAATTGACGAAGCTTTGGCAGGACACTGTGATACTATCTCTGTGACCATTGAAGAGGATAATTCTATCACGGTTCAAGATAATGGTAGGGGGATACCAACAGGTATGCACCCAAAGGAGAAGAGATCGGCTCTTGAAGTAGTAATGACAGTACTCCATGCTGGAGGTAAATTTGATAAAGACACCTACAAGGTTTCGGGAGGTTTGCACGGTGTAGGTGTGTCATGTGTGAATGCACTTTCTTCTATGTTGGAAGTAACTGTTCACAGAGAAGGAAAGGAGTTCAAGCAGGAGTATTCCAGAGGAATTCCAAAGTATGCCGTGAAAGAAACCGGAAAGGCTACAGATACAGGAACATTCGTTCACTTCTTGCCCGACACGGAGATTTTCACTGTTAGCGAGTATAAATACGAGACAGTTGCTTCTCGTTTGAGAGAACTGGCCTTCCTTAATTCAGGAATTACCATTTCACTTGAAGACAAGCGCGAAACAGATGATGATGGTAATTTCTTAACGGATACCTTTCATTCTGAAGGTGGACTGACAGAGTTCGTTGAGTACTTGGATGAAACAAGGGAGAATCTTGTAGATGAGCCTATCTACATTGAAGGAGAAAAGAATGGCGTACCGGTTCAGGTGGCAATGACTTATAACACTTCATACTCTGAAAATGTGGTGAGTTATGTGAATAATATTAATACCATAGAAGGAGGTACACACGTCTCAGGATTTAGAAGAGCACTGACAAGAACGCTGAAGTCCTATGCCGATAAATCGGGCTTACTCGATAAAGTGAAAGTTGAAATCAGTGGTGATGACTTTAGAGAAGGACTTACTGCGGTAATTTCTGTAAAAGTCGCAGAGCCTCAGTTCGAAGGTCAGACAAAAACGAAACTAGGTAACTCAGAAGTTACTGGTGCTGTTGAGTCATCCGTAGGTGAAACTTTAAGCACTTACCTCGAAGAGAATCCGAAAAGTGCCAAGCAAATTGTTTCTAAAGTGATCTTGGCAGCTCAGGCCAGACACGCTGCAAGAAAGGCACGTGAAATGGTTCAGCGCAAGAATGTACTTTCAGGTACAGGATTGCCAGGAAAACTTGCCGATTGCTCAGAAAAGGATCCAGGACTGTGTGAAATCTACCTTGTGGAGGGAGATTCTGCAGGTGGTTCAGCAAAACAAGGAAGAGATAGAAACTTCCAGGCTATTCTGCCTTTGAGGGGTAAGATTCTTAATGTTGAAAAAGCCCAGGAGCATAAAATATATGACAATGACGAGATCAAGAATATGATCACGGCTTTGGGAGTTTCCTTCGGAACAGAGGAAGATGAGAAGGCATTGAATATGGAAAAATTGCGCTATCATAAAATCATTATCATGACGGATGCTGATATTGATGGTAGTCACATTCGTACCTTGATTCTGACTTTCTTCTTTAGGTATATGAGGCCTTTGATAGATGCAGGTTATATCTACATTGCCTTACCACCTCTCTATTTGCTAAAAAAAGGTAAAGACCAGCGATATTGCTGGGATGAGTCTCAACGCGCCATTCTAACAAGAGAAATGGCAGGAGAGGGTAAAGAGGATGCTGTAAACGTCCAACGTTACAAAGGTCTTGGTGAAATGAACCCAGAACAACTTTGGGAAACCACAATGGATCCTTCTCACAGGAGTTTGAAACAAGTGACCATTGACTCTGCCGCTGAGGCAGATCACTTATTTTCAGTCTTGATGGGAGATGAGGTGGCACCTCGAAGAGATTTCATCGAGAAGAATGCTAAGTATGCAAAAGTGGACGTATAACATCTTTAGAAATTAGATAAAGAGGGACTTCGGTCCCTTTTTTTATGTGTTACATGCCAAGCAGCGTATCAGGGATATGCTTTTCGTAGAGCATTTGCATAATGCCATCCTTTAGACCAACATCAGGTATCAGAATCTTTTGGGCCTTCGCGGCTCTCATGGCACTGAGGTAAATGTTCCCTGCCGGAACTATTACATCGGCACGATCGGGGTTGAGTCTTAGTCTGTTGATCTTCTCTTCAGTTGAGAGGTCTCCTAGAAACTGTAAAGTGGCTTCTAAAGTGTTGATTTCAGCCAAGCGTTCTTTGGTTGACTTATAACTGAGCTCATAAATTTTTTGGATATTACCTCCCGTGCCGATCGCTTTGATTTCTGCTGTTTGGCTACCAAGATTTTCTTCAATCCAGGTAGTCATTTCCTTCATTACAGCGTCAGCAGACTGCTGTTCCAATGTTCTCACTGAGCCCAGCTTGAAAGACTGAGAGTTGAGGTTAGTCCTGTTACGGATGATATTCAACTCGGTGCTGCCGCCTCCCACGTCTATATGTAAGTAAGTATCTGGAGAAAGGCCTTTTAACACTACGTTGTTTATGAATTTGGCTTCTTCATCTCCATCAATGATATGAATGTGCAGGCCCAAAAGTGATTTCACTTTATGAACGATGCTTCTACCATTTTGAGATTCTCTCATTGCAGAGGTGGCACAGGCATAGTAGTCATCAACTTCGTATAGATCGATTAATAACTTAAAAGCGTTCATTAGCCTGAAAAACTTGTCCTCCTTTTCCTGGCCAATAATTCTATTTTTGAAAACATCATTTCCGAGCCTAAGTGGAAATCGAATGTATTCTAATCGCTTGAAAGAGAGTTCTCCATCATAGTTAATCACATTGGTTACCTGAAATCTAATGGCGTTTGAGCCAATGTCAATTGCAGCTAATTTCAATCATTACAGTTTACAGAAATTAATTTATTCATTTCCATGCTGTTTTGTAAAACATGCTGGGTAATTTATTCACATACTTAATATATTCTTAATGCAACAGAGTTGCGCCTTTTTGTAAAATAAGAGTTATTAGTTTATGAAGAATTCCATTGCCATATCAATTTTGATGGCTTGCTTACTGACAAGCTGTTTCAATACCCCACCACCAAGCTTTCCGGAAGGAGATGTTATTGGCTATCAACCGGTCTATCTGACGGAGGCTGACAATAGTATAGCACTTACTGCTGCAAGACCGGTGGAAGATCCAGGACAAATCTATTTACTGGGAGATTTGGTCTTCCTTAATGACGTGGGCAAGGGAATTCACGTTATAGACAACGCAGACCCTTCAAACCCTGTAAACCGTGGTTTTCTTCAAGTCCAGGGTAGTGAAAATATGGTCATTCGAAATGGAATAGTCTATGTGAATCAGTATAACTCTTTATTGGCAATAGATGTGAATGACCCTGACAATATTGAGATCATATCAAGAGATGTCGATGTGTTGAAATCAGGAGAGTTTGACGATCAGCTACCACCGCTTTCTGGCTATTACTTTGAATGTCCGGATGAATCTCAAGGTACTATTGTTGGCTGGAGGCTGACCACTATCACTAACCCTAAATGCTACAAGTGATGAAGAAGACAGCACTTTTACTTATAATACTTGCCTTTTTTGCTTGTAGTGATGATGCTAATGACTTTAGTCCCGAATTGTCTGGTACAGGAACAGGAGGCTCTCTGGCCAAGTTTACTGTTATAAACAATCACTTGGTTGTATTGAATGGTCAGAATGTTAGGAATTACACAATTGAATCAGGGGGTGAGTTGACTTTTGTCAATGAGATATTTGTAGGTGGACAGTTGGAAACAATTTTCCCATATGGGAATAATAACCTTTTGATAGGTAGTAGCAATGCTGTTCACTTTTTGGGAATTCTCAGTGATGAAAGGATTGGCTATATTTCTGCATATGAGCACTTGACCGCTTGCGATCCAGTAGTGGCAAGAGATGGAATTGCGTTTTCAACCCTGAAAATTTCGGATTGTAGATCGGGGACCATAGACTTTTTAGAGGCTATTGACATATCTGATATCGAGAACCCCAAAGTACTTCGGGTATATGAAACGCAATCCCCATTTGGATTGGCAATAAGGGGTTCAAGGCTTTTTGTATGTGAAAAAGGTGGTTTGACCATGTATCATTATACCGAAAATGGAACCTTGACCGAGATCGATTTTCAACAGTTGCCGAATGCAGTTCCTTTAGATGTTATTGTTTCAGAGAATAACCTTATTATTCGAACTGATAATGGTTTTTACAATATGACTTATGGCGATACGAGTTTAGGTGCTGTCCAGGGAAGCGTAACTGCTGATTGACATGATAAGAAGTTTTTCGGTTACAGTTTTGATCTTGTTGTCCTTCCATTTGAAGGCTCAAAACTATTATCAACTTGAAATTGACAGTCAGTTGGTTGCACCAAAGTTAGCTCTGAAGTTCGAGCCAACGCAGCTGGCTTGGAGGTTCCCAGCTGTATCAGTTGCGATAGAGCATCGTTTGGGGAATAACTTCAGTATTGAATATAAATACGGGAGTATTTTGGCTTGGGACGTTTTTGAGGATGATATCACCTATTTCGCTGATAAGTCAGGGTTCAAAAGTGCCATTACCTTGAAATTATATGCTAGCGAATCAAAGTCTTTATCAGGCCTTAGAGGCTGGCTGAATAGCAATGAGGCCACTGGTGTACTGCCGTTTATGGGACTAGAACTACTCTACAATGAAATCAATTATGACAGAACCAGGGTATTCAGGCTAGATTGTGGTAGTGGTTGTGAATATTTCGAAAAGGCTACTTATGGTATTACAAGACAGGAGCTTGGCGTCCGCTGGAACTTAGGTTTTCTCACCAATCTAGTGGGTCCCTTGGATTTTGAACTCCAGGGAGCAATAGGTTTCATTAATCAAGACTTTACTCCTGATTCAAGAAGGCCTCAAAACTTTGACCGTATGTATGGCAGGGATTATGATGATGAGTTCCAAGGGATAGTACCTTCACTCAACCTTAGTTTCAAACTGATGTATTCCATTAAATAATTCGTAAACCATATTAACTATTTCCACTAAATCATTTTATTTGCATTGCTTATCAAGAAAGACGGAGGGACTAGGCCCGATGATGTCTTAGCAACCTGGGTAATACCTGGTGCTAATTCCTAGCCTCGAGCCATCGAGGAAAAGATGAGGATAGACAACTCTCCAACTTTCTAGTTAAGCCATATAATTGAAAGAATGGCTAAGAAAATTCAAGAAGTTCTGAAGAACAGAATATTGGTGTTGGATGGGGCAATGGGTACCATGATCCAAAGACATACCTTGGAGGAGGAAGATTTCAGAGGAGATAGGTTCAAAGGTCACGATCATCCGGTAAAAGGAAATAATGACTTGCTGTCTATTACACGCCCAGATATAATCAAAGAGATTCATGCCTTATACTTTGAGGCAGGTGCTGATATTGCTGAAACAAATACGTTTAGCGGAACCACGATCGCTCAGGCCGACTATCACCTGGAACATGCAGTGTATGATATTAATTATCAATCGGCCAAAATCGCCAAGGAAGTAGCGGAAGAATTTACAGCACGTGAACCACATAAACCACGTTTTGTGGCAGGCTCAATGGGCCCTACCAACCGAACAGCCTCACTTTCTCCAGATGTCAATGATCCGGGCTTCAGGGCGATTACTTTTGACGAACTTGTCATTGCCTACAAACAGCAGGCAGAGGCACTTTTAGATGGCGGAGCAGATCTCCTACTCGTTGAAACGGTTTTCGATACCCTGAATGCAAAGGCTGCTTTATTTGCCATTCAAGAAGTGTTTGAAGACAGAGGAGAAGAGTGGCCCGTTATGGTCTCGGGCACAATCACAGATGCCAGTGGTAGAACTTTATCGGGCCAGACTACCGAGGCATTTTTGGTTTCTCTGTCGCATATTCCACTTTTGAGTATAGGGCTTAATTGTGCCCTTGGCGCAGAACAATTGAGGCCATACTTACAGACACTTGCTAAAAAGGCGCCTTTTCATGTCAGTGCCCATCCGAATGCTGGTTTGCCCAATGAATTCGGTGAGTATGATCAATCTCCTGAAGAGATGGCCAGTCTTATTGACGAATTCTTGACGAATAGTTTCTTGAATATTGTTGGAGGCTGCTGTGGAACCACACCGGATCACATAAGGCTAATTGCAGAGGTCGCTTCAAAACACCGACCACGTCCCATTGCAAACCTGATTGAAGCCTAAACCATGAGTAAAGTTACTTTAAGACTTTCGGGCCTAGAGCCATTAATTGTGACACCTGAGTTGAATTTTATTAATGTAGGCGAGCGAACTAATGTCACAGGTTCTCTGAGATTTGCGAGACTTATCAAAGAGGAGAAATATGATGAAGCCCTTGAGGTAGCCCGGAACCAGGTTGAAGGAGGCGCTCAAATTCTAGATGTGAATATGGACGAAGGTATGCTCGATGGTAAAGAAGCCATGGTGAAGTTCCTCAACCTAATAGCAGCTGAACCTGATATTGCCAGAATCCCTATCATGATCGATTCTTCCAAATGGGAGATCATTGAGGCTGGTTTAAAGTGTATCCAAGGTAAAGGGGTTGTTAACTCCATCTCGCTAAAAGAAGGTGAAGAAAAATTTATTGAGCAGGCCAGGAAGGTAAAGAGGTATGGTGCTGCGGTCATCGTAATGGCTTTCGATGAGGAGGGGCAGGCAGATTCTTACGAAAGAAGAATTGAGATTTGTGAACGATCCTATAGGGTTCTGGTAGATCGGGTAGACTTTCCCCAAGAGGACATTATATTCGACCCCAACATCTTCCCGGTAGCCACAGGAATCGAAGAACATAATAATAACGCAACAGACTTCTTTCGAGCTACTCGCTGGATCCGAGAAAACCTTCCCGGGGCCCACGTGAGTGGAGGTGTTTCCAATGTATCCTTCTCCTTCCGTGGAAACAACCCGGTTCGCGAAGCCATGCACTCAGCCTTTTTATACCATGCGATTAAAGAAGGTATGGATATGGGTATAGTAAACCCAACCATGCTTGAAGTTTATGACGATATACCGAAAGATTTACTGGAGCGGGTTGAAGATGTACTGCTCAATCGCAGGGCTGATGCGACTGAAAGACTCCTTGAATTTGCTGAGACCGTAAAACGAGATGGTAAGAAGCAGGTTAAAGACGATTCATGGCGTAAAGAGCCTGTCGAGAAAAGATTGGAGCATGCCTTGGTGAAGGGTATTGTAGAGTTCATTGAAGAGGATACTGAAGCAGCACGTCAGCAACATGATAAGCCGCTTCACGTCATTGAAGGCCCCTTGATGGATGGAATGAACGTTGTGGGCGATCTTTTCGGCAGCGGAAAGATGTTCTTACCCCAGGTGGTTAAGAGTGCCAGGGTCATGAAAAAGGCCGTGGCCTATCTATTGCCGTATTTGGAAGCCGAGAAAGCAGCCAACAAAGACACTTCCGCAGCTTCTAAGGTTTTACTGGCCACGGTAAAAGGTGATGTCCATGATATAGGAAAGAATATTGTGGGAGTGGTACTCGCTTGTAATAACTACGACATAGTAGATATGGGTGTAATGGTGCCGGCAGATAAGATTTTGGACAAGGCTGTGGAAGAGAATGTTGATGCTATAGGACTGAGCGGATTAATAACTCCATCATTAGATGAGATGGTTACGGTGGCGAAAGAAATGGAACGAAGAAATATGAAACTCCCGCTGATGATTGGGGGAGCCACTACTTCAAGAATCCATACTGCCGTCAAGATTGATCCAGTTTACTCTGGTTCGGTGGTACATGTGCTTGACGCTTCTAAAAGTGTTCCTGTAGCAGGAGAACTCATCAGTGAGGAAACCTACGGTCAGTTTCATGGGAAGACGAAAGAAGAGTATGCAAGGCTCCGTGAAGAGCACGCTAACCGAAAGCAGGTCAAGAATTACATCCCATTTGCCAAAGCACAGGAAAATAAGTCAAAAATCGATTGGGCAACGAAAGATTTTGTCAAACCGAAGCAATTGGGTAACCAGGTGTTTAAGGATTACCCCATTGAGGAAATTCGTCAATACATCGATTGGACGCCCTTCTTTAATACCTGGATGCTAAAAGGCAAGTATCCGGTAATTTTTGATAATAAAGTGATTGGTGAAGAGGCTAAAAAGCTTTTTGACGATGCACAGATGGTTTTAGATCAAATTATTGAGAATGACTTGCTGTATGCAAATGCTGTAGTTGGATTATATCCTGCTAATTCGGTTGGAGATGATATAGAAGTGTACAGAAATGAAAGCAGAGAAGAAGTAATGACAACCTTTCATATGCTACGCCAACAGGGCAAGAAGGCGGCAGGTCTTCCAAATTTGTCCTTGGCTGACTTCATAGCTCCAAAGGAAACAGGAAACACGGATTATATAGGCGGTTTTGCTGTGACTGCGGGCATCGGTATCGAACCGCTGATCGAAAAGTATGAAAAGGATCACGATGACTATAATGCCATCATGATCAAAGCAGTGGCTGATCGTTTGGCCGAAGCCTTTGCCGAGTTGATGCATGAAAAAGTCAGAAAAGAAATTTGGCGGTATGCGATTGACGAGTCCTTTGACAATGAGTCACTGATCAAAGAAAACTATCAGGGTATTAGGCCTGCACCAGGTTATCCTGCATGTCCGGACCATACTGAAAAAGAACTACTATTCAACCTCTTAGAGGCTGAAAAACATACAGGCATTAGTTTGACAGAATCATTTGCTATGTACCCTGCTGCTTCAGTGTCAGGGTTCTATTTTATGCATAAAGAGGCCAAGTATTTCGGGCTCGGTAAAATTGAAAAAGATCAGGTTCAAAATTATGCTTCCAGAAAGGGCTTTAGTTTAGAAAAAATCGAAAAATGGTTAGCACCTAATCTAAGCTACGACATCTAAACACATTCGCCACACTATTCAAATGAGACCCATATGAAAGTCATAGATCACATAAAAAACGCCAAAGGCAAAACCTTATTTAGCTTTGAAATTCTCCCCCCGCAGAAGGGAGAGAGTGTTCAAAGTATTTTTAATGCCATTGACCCACTTATGGAGTTTAAGCCCCCCTTCATAGACGTGACTTACCACCGTGAGGAGTATATCTATAAGAAAAGAGAGAATGGGCTGCTCGAAAAAGTCTCTACCAGAAAACGTCCGGGCACTGTAGGGATTTGTGCGGCCATTATTAATAAGTATGGGGTCGATGCAGTGCCACATATTATTTGTGGAGGGTTTAGTAAGGAGGAAACAGAAAATGCCCTCATCGATCTGGATTTCCTAGGAATCGACAATGTGTTAGTGTTAAGAGGTGACGCTATTAAATCAGAGGGTCGTTTCGAGGCAGATCCTAAAGGCCACTCTTATGCCAGTGAGCTGCTTCAGCAAGTATTGGATTTAAATGAGGGGGCGTACTTACATGAAGAGGTCAAACGGAATAAAACGGACTTTTGCATTGGAATTGCTGGCTATCCTGAAAAGCACTTCGAGGCACCTAGCCTAAAATCAGACATCAAATATCTGAAGATGAAGGTGGACATGGGCGCTGAATATATAGTTACTCAAATGTTTTTTGATAATCAGAAGTACTTCGATTTCGTTGAAAAGTGTAGAGCCAATGATATCCATGTGCCAATTATTCCGGGTCTTAAGCCAATCACTACACTCAAACAAATGAATGTGCTACCAAGCGTATTTCATGTAGACTTACCCGATGATTTGGTGGATGCGCTTGAAGGTTGCAAAGACAATGCTGCCGCCAGAGCAGTTGGGATTGAATGGGCAATTCAACAGTCCAAAGAGTTAAAAGAAGCTGGAGTCCCTTGTTTGCATTACTATACTATGAGTAAATCACTGGTCACCAAGCAGATTGCTGAAGCTTTATTCTAGTTTGCTCAGAAGGTTTTGGACCTAAATGAGTAAATTATGCATGTTTAACTTTCCTAGTTATGATAAAGAAAACCCATATACTCACTTTTGGCCTGGCAATCATTGCTTTAATTGTTTCTAGCTGCTCAGGAGAAAGAAAATCTTCGGAGTCAGTTAATGATAGTCATACACCCAGCATAGTTGGGGAGGAAGTTTCCTACGCAACCGATTCTACTAACCTGAGAGGGTATCTGGTCTTGGATGAAAACCAGTCGGGCAAGCGACCTGGAATTTTAGTAGTGCACGAATGGTGGGGACATACACCTTACATGAGAAAGAGAGCTGAAATGTTGGCAGCGCTAGGTTATGTCGCCATAGCCGTGGATATGTATGGTGATGGCAAGGTGGCTGAACATCCTGGAGATGCACAAAAGTTTATGAGTCAAACATTCTCTAATATGGATGAGGCAAAGGCGAGATTTGAAAAAGCCATTGAAGTGCTACAGAATCATCCAGATGTTGATCCGAATAAAATAGGAGCCATAGGTTATTGCTTTGGTGGTAGTGTCATTCTAAGCATGGCCAATGCCGGATACGATTTGGATGCGGTGGCAGCATTTCACTCTGGCGTAAGATTGCCAATTCCTCCATCGGAGGCTTTAACTGCTCGTGTTTTCGTAGCGAATGGAGCCGATGATCCTTTTGTACCGGCACAAACTGTTGTGGATTATAAGGCTGCTATGGACGCAGTAAATGCGAATTACGAATATGTGTCTTATGAAGGGGCTCTTCATGGATTTACTAATCCTGATGCAGATACTTTGGGGGCCCAATTCAATATGCCGCTTAAATATCAAAAGGAGGCTGACGAAGATTCTTGGCAAAAGATGAAATCTCTTTTTGAAGAAGTATTCAAGTAAGATGATTGTTTTGCTTTAGTGGTAGTCTTGCTTAGAATTAGACTACCTTAGCAATTCACGCGGAAATGGAACTTAGTAAAGAGTCGTCATTTCGCTAACAACCCTTATGACATTTAAATCCCTAGGTCTTTCGACTTCGTTGCTACATGCGATTGACAAGGTTGGATATGATATACCTTCGCCTATCCAGGAAAAAGCAATTCCAATCATTCTGAAAAGAAAAGATGTTCTAGCCTCAGCGCAAACAGGTACTGGTAAGACTGCTGGCTTTGTGCTTCCAATTCTCCAGATTCTTTCGGAAGAAAAGCAGCCAAAGAGAAGACCAGTGCGTTCGTTGATCCTAACACCAACCAGGGAGTTAGCCGCTCAGATTCAAGAAAACGTGATCGCTTACAGCGAGTTTCTACACTTAACTTCTACCGTGATTTTTGGAGGGGTCAAGCAAGGGGCACAAGTGAGAGAGTTGAGGAATGGAGTGGATATTTTGGTGGCTACACCGGGAAGGTTATTGGACCTACATCAGCAAGGACTTGTTTCCTTGGCTCATGTGCAGGTTTTTGTTCTAGATGAGGCAGATAGGATGCTGGACATGGGCTTTCTCAGAGATATCAAAAAAATCATGTCACTGATTCCTGAAAGAAGACAAAACCTGTTATTCTCAGCAACTTTTTCCAAAGAAATCAAGCAATTGGCAGGCTCATTTATGATGGATCCTGTAACCGTAGAAACCACACCTGAAAATACAGCGGTGGAGGTGATCATTCAGAAGATGTATCGGCTGAATAGGGCCGACAAGGCAGAGTTTCTCATCAAATTGATTTCAGAAGGTGATTGGCAACAGGTGTTGGTCTTTTCTAAGACCAAGCATGGAGCTAACCGATTAAGCAAAAAGCTTGATAAGAGAGGAATTACTTCAGCCGCCATTCATGGAGATAAGAGTCAAGGGGCAAGGACGAATGCCCTAGCAGGTTTCAAGAGAGGAGATGTTCGAGTGTTAGTGGCTACTGATATAGCAGCCCGTGGGCTTGATATACCCTTATTGCCCCATGTCATCAACTTTGACTTGCCTAAGGTTGCAGAAGACTACGTGCATAGAATTGGAAGAACAGGGAGAGCAGGAGCCAGCGGTGAGGCAATCTCCCTAGTGTCAAATGACGACTTGCCTTTGGTAAGAGGAATAGAAAAGTTGTTGGGAGAACGAATACCTTCAGAAATCCCTCAGGGCTATAAGGTTACGGATGAACCTGCCGAGATTAAAAGTAAGAATGAACCCTTAACCTGGAAAAAGAAAAAGTCTGATCAGAATAAACCTAGGAATTCTCGTCACAAAAAAAGAAAATCTTTCAGCGGAGCCAACACTAAACCTAGGCGTAAGAAAAGGAGGTGATAGTATTTTTGTTTAACTAATTCACGTAAAGTATAAACAAATAATAAGTTTCGAGCGTTTGTTACACAAACCGAAAAACTTTGTCACTCTCAGTTCAACAGCTTACGATGACCTCCTCAGTCGAAAGTAAAATAAGCCATCAGCTTGCAGAAAGAAATAAGGAGGCAATTCAATTAGTTTTCACACATTATGGTCCGTTGCTCCTTAACGTCATTAATCGGGTGCTTAGGGATGAGGTGATGTCGGAAGATGTTTTACAGTCAGTTTTATTGAAAATTTGGCAGAATGGGCATAATTTTGACAGCTCAAAAGGCTCTCTATTCACTTGGCTCGTTCGTGTTAGTAAAAATGCTGCGATCGACAAAACAAGAACTAAAGATTATCGACTCTCGCAGGAATCTAAAAACGGAGTTGAGGTCGTAAGTATAGCAGAGAGTGTTTCTAGTGGTGACGAGATGGAGACATTGTATGCTAAACAGTTGATTGCGCAGCTTCCTGAGGATTTAAAAACCCTTATAAGTATGTCCTTCTTTGAAGGGTATACCCATAAAGAGATTTGTGAGAAGCTTGGTATACCGCTGGGTACCGTCAAAACGAGAATTAGAACTGCAATAAAACACTTGAGGTCGATCATATAATGGATATTCAAGCGTACATATCATCGGGAATCTTAGAGTCCTATCTGGCAGGTGAACTCAATGAGCAAGAGATGCAGGAAGTGGATAGAATTGCAAACGAATACAATGAAGTTCGATTGGAATTGGATTCGCTTAGAGAGAGTTTGTTAAAATTTGCCGAAGCAGAATCTAAAGCGCCAAACCCAGAGATTCTTGAAGGGGCTTTGGGGTCTATTCAGGAAATTGAGAAAGAGAAGTTTTTCAAAGTTCTTGATGATGAACCTGAAGTTAAAATTCAGCGGGTTAACATAGTGCCTGTTTGGTCTATTGCGGCAAGTATCCTGCTATTTATAAGTCTAGGTTTTAATTATTTCTTTTATTCTCAATTCAAGAATACCAAAGATCAGTTGGCTGCTTTGGAGTCTGATCAGACTTCATTGGCCAATCGTGTAAGTCAAACAGATGAACAACTTCAGTATGCTCAATTGAGAATCGCTCACTTCATGAGTGAAGATAATGTCCATATTAGAATGGATGGACTTGATTTATCACCAGAGTCCTTTGCAAATGTATTTTGGAATACTAAAAGTAATGCTGTATTTATCAGTGTAGACAATCTTCCCGAACCACCTCATGGGCATCAATATCAACTATGGGCAATAAAGCCAGGGTTGGCTCCAATAGATGCAGGCATATTCGACCATAACCAACTGGTTCAGGAATTGAAGGTAATTAAAGGAGACGTGGAAGCCTTTGCAGTAACGCTGGAAAAAGAGGGGGGAAGCCCAATTGCCACCGTGGATAAGACCTTTGTTAAAGGTTTTTTGAAAAAAAGTTAACACTTCGAAATCCAAGCCCTCCGAGCAGGTCGTAACTAGGATAGTTTTAATCAAACATTGAAAAATTATCCAATTATGAAAACTCAGAAAATTTTTAGACCACTAGCTGCAACGCTATTTGCAATGTTACTCACTGTGTCTGTTGCTAAAGCACAGTCAAAAGACATTGTAGAATTAGCAGTTGGTGCTGATAACTTAAAAACATTAGTAGCGGCTGTAAAAGCTGGCGGTTTAGTAGAAACTTTACAAGGAAATGGTCCTTTCACAGTGTTTGCTCCAACTGACGAGGCTTTTGCTGCACTTCCTGCAGGAACTTTAGAAATGCTCTTGAAGCCTGAGAACAAAGATAAACTAGTCGCTATCCTTACTTACCATGTAGTTGCCGGTAAAGTAATGTCAACGGATTTATCTGATGGACAAAAGGCGAAAACGGTACAAGGACAAAATGTATCTGTTTCTATTAGCGGTGGCACCGTTAAAATAAGTGGAGCGAAAGTTGTCGCTGCAGATGTTAAAGCTAAAAATGGTGTTGTTCACATTATTGACAAGGTGATCTTACCACCTAATATGTAAGCGTTAAGTTTAAGGTTGAAAGGCTCCGAATTTCGGAGCCTTTTTTGTTTGTGTCAATTAAGCGGTGAATTCTTTGTCTAATGCCGCATGTTGACTAAACTTACTCAATGAAAATAATTGAGTGTCCCAGAGATGCCATGCAGGGCTTGCATGAGTTTATTCCCACACAAAAAAAGGCCCAATACATCAACCAGCTTTTAAAAGTGGGTTTTGATACAATTGACTTCGGTAGCTTTGTTTCTCCCAAAGCCATACCACAGTTGAGGGATACCGCTGAAGTGCTAGATCAGCTTGATTTGTCAAGGACAGCATCCAAGTTACTAGCAATCATCGCAAATATGAGAGGTGCTGAAGCGGCTGCAAATTTTGATACAATTGATTATTTAGGCTTCCCACTGTCAATTTCAGAGCAGTTTCAGCAACGAAATACCAACAGGTCAATTAGTGAAGCGCTAACCACCGTAGCCGATATTCAGAATCTCTGTGAAAAGAAAGGAAAGACTTTGGTGACTTACATCTCAATGGGTTTTGGAAATCCTTATGGCGAGCCTTTTGATGAAGAAATTGTAGCAGGATTTGTTGAAAAACTCAATGCTTTGGGTGTCAGGATTATCAGTTTATCAGATACTATTGGTGTTGCAGTGCCTGATGTGATAAAAAACGTGTTCTCCAGAAGTATTTCGGCTTACCCTGGTATTGAATTCGGAGCCCATTTTCACTCGACACCAGAAAAGACAAGAGAAAAGCTTGAATCGGCTTATCTGGCAGGGTGTAGACGTTTCGATACGGCCATCAAAGGCTTCGGTGGTTGTCCCATGGCCAAAGAAGATCTCACTGGAAATATTGCAACCGAACGACTCCTTGACTATTTGAATATGGTTGGTCAGGAAACAGAATTGAATAAGAGCGCGTTTGATCAGGCGATGTTAATGAGTTTAGATGTTTTTCCGATAAACTAGGGTGATGGGAATAAGATATGGTTTATGGTTCTTTATGCTCTTTGTGGCGGTTGGAGTTCAGGGACAAGATGATCCTGTTTTTATAACTCAAAAACAAGTAGTGCGAGGCATCAATCGGGCAGGAGACGGACTTAAGTTGGGGCGGCCAGAAGTATTTGAGATAGATGCCAAGAAATTGAATGATGGAATCGATAAGATTATGCAACAAGCGATTGATTCCATGGCATTTCCTGGTGGGCAGGTGCTGATCGCCAAGCAGGGACTCGTCATTTATCACAAGGCATTTGGCTATCATACCTATGATAAGCGAATCCCTGTCGATACCACCGACATTTATGATTTGGCTTCCGTTACAAAAACTACTGCATCCACTTTAGCTTTGATGAAGCTTTATGATATGGGCTTGTTCGATCCGGATAAGACCATGGGGGAATATTTTCCTGATGTCGCCAAGGGTAAGAAGAAAAACCTGATTATGCGTGATGTGCTGGCGCATCAGGCAGGGTTGAGAGCCTGGATACCCTTTTGGTCTGAGTCTCAAAAACGAAATGGGAAATATAGGAACAAGACGGTAAGTCTAGATTCGTCCGCTAGTTATCCTTACAGAATCTCTGAGGCCGGGCTTTTTATGCACAAAGACTTCATTCAAAAGAAGATTTATAAAATGATCCGCAAGTCGAAGGTGAGTAAAAACAAGCGATATGTTTATTCCGGTCTAACCTTCTATCTCATCCCAGAACTGGTAAGGCGATTGACTGGAAAATCCTTTGATCAATTTCTTTATGACGAGTTCTACATTCCAATGGGAGCAAATACGCTTCGTTTCAATGCAGGTAGGCTGTTTGACTTAGACAGAATTGTACCCACAGAGGTAGATACCTTTTTCAGAATGCAGACGCTGCACGGAGTGGTACATGATGAAGGGGCTGCCATGATGCTCGGGGTTTCGGGTAACGCTGGATTGTTTAGTCGTGCGGCCGATGTGGCCAAAGTATATCAAATGCTGCTCAATGGAGGGCAATTCGAAGGTAGTACCTACTTGAAGGAGAATACAATTCAAGAATTTACCGATTGTCAGTTTTGTGAAGTAGGCAATAGAAGAGGGCTTGGCTTTGATAAGCCATTAGTGGAATACAATCCAAGATTAAGCAGTGTTGCCAAAGGTGCGAGTGAAGCCAGCTTTGGACACTCTGGCTATACGGGTACACTGGTATGGGCCGATCCAGAGAACGATTTGCTTTTTGTCTTCCTATCCAACAGAGTTCATCCCACAAGAAATAATAGTAAAATCTACCAACTCAATGTCCGTCCAAATATTCATAACCTCGTCTATGAATTATTAAGAGTAAAAGAAGGTACCTATACTATGGGTATGCATTGGTAGCCTTTTCAATCTAGTTGCTTAGACTGTCTCAAAGGAAATAGCGCGATTGATAAGTTGATGTTAGCCCTGCTAATATTTCTTAGATCTCCTGAACCTGAGATTCTTCCTGAGTAACCGATTGTAAACCGAAAGGGGTAATTGCCAAAACCCATAAATGGAGAAAGTATAAAAGCCTGGTCTTGGTAATCTGTTAAATATCTGGCTTCAGCTCCTAAAATAAACCCCCAAAAACCTAACCATACACCCGCTCTTGAGCCATGAATAAGTTTTTTTGATGCCAGGCCTAACTCCTGGCTGAGGTAAAATGTGGAGCTTGCAGGATGATTGTATCTGAAGTTCACAGATTGCCATAATGATAGTTCCACAGAATGGTAGGCTACTGACTCGTTTGTGGGAGAAGGGTTTCTGTTAAAGCCCACGGCTAGGTCCAAGTGATCAAACTTTCCCCAGCCACCATTAGAGGGTGTCTCCTCTAATTCCTGTCCTTGCAGAAGGTAAGGGAGTAAAAAAAGTAAAAGTAATGAACAGACCCTGTCCATGATTGAGTTTTGGTATACAACGTAAAAACGACTCAACCTAGTCTAAATTCTTTGCCCGGGAGAGGTTTTATAATCCCCTCAAATTCTAATTGCAATAAGATTGAAGCCAATTGATTCAAGGGAATTTGGCTCTGCCAACTGAGGTCGTCTAGCTTCATTTGTTGGCCATTTGCCAATAAGGTATCAACCACTTTCTTTTCAAGACCTGTCAACTTTTCAAGTTGGGAGGTGATCATTTTCACCTTCTGCTCCTTATCTCTGTCCCAATTCAAGGCTTCTATGACATCACGAAACCCGGTATAGATGGATGCTTTGTAGTTTCTGATGAGTTGGTTGCAGCCCTCTGAGTTCGACTTGTCTAATTGCCCAGGTACGGCAAAGACAGGACGTTCGTAACTGTGTGCAATGTTTCCGGTTATGAGTGCACCTCCTTTTTTTGCAGCCTCAACAACAATTAGAGCATCAGATAAGCCTGCAATGATTCTATTTCGAGCAGGGAAATACCTGGGGTCAGCCTTCGTGCCAATGGGATATTCACTGATGAGTCCTCCTGTTTCAAGCATCTTTCTGGCAGTGTCTCTATTGCCGGCAGGGTAAATTGTCTGCAAACCACAGGCCAATACTGCTATGGTCGGTAGACCTCCCTCTAAAGCAGCTTCATGGGCTTTGATGTCTATTCCATATGCCAAGCCGGAAATAACGGTTGGTTGATTAGATTCAGCGTCTGCAACAATACTTGCGGTGGTGGTGAGGCCATATTTAGTCGCTTTTCTGGTACCAACAATACCGACTGTCTTATTGGGGTTTAGGTCGATTTTGCCTTTGGTATAAAGTACTAGAGGTGCATCAGGTACTTGTAATAATCTCTTAGGGTAACTGTTATCTTTCAGGCAATGGATGGTAATGTCGTGCTTGTGAGATTTCTCAATCAGTTGATCGGCCTCAGTCAGTGCTTTTTGTTCATTGGATAGTAGGGAGGAAAGCTTTTCGCCTAAACCGTTTACCTTAGAGACTCTTCCTTTTGACGCTTTGAAGATCTCTTGTGCGCTGCCGAAATGATTAAGAAGTTGTTTGGATAGGACAGGGCCTATACCTGAGATAAGCGAGAGCGCCACTTGGTAACGCTGCTCCATGCCTAAGGAAGATTGTTTTTCATCTCTTCTAGGAACGAGCGAACCTTTTGGAGAGATTCTACCAATTCCGCCTTGTCGTCAATACTATCTTTACTGTTCTTGATATGGTCTTGGGCACCATGAAGAGTGTATCCCTTTTCTTTCACCAAATGGTAGACCAGTTTCAGTTTTTTAAGATCGTCTTGTGTGAATTTACGATTGCCTTTTGAGTTCTTTTTAGGACGAATAAAATCGAACTGAGTTTCCCAAAAGCGAATCAGAGAAGTAGCCACGCCAAGCTCTTTTGCCACTTCACCAATAGTGAAATATTTTTTGACAATAGGCTTCTCTTTGTACGGCATATCAGAAAGTTACAAAATATGTTGAAAGAATAACTTTAATCCCAAAGATTAAATATCAACCGCAACAAAAGAAATAATTATCGATTAGAATAAGAACCCAGCGACTGGTTTTCGATAGAAGAAAGTCTTAAGATTTCTTCAAACTCATTTGCATCCAAATCCTTGTAGAAATAATACACCGGATTCACTGCTTTACCATTTACGTGAACCTCATAATGGAGGTGTGGGGCAGTAGATTTGCCTGAGTTTCCAACGTAGCCAATAATATCGCCACGTTTTACTTTCTGTCCTTTCTTGACAATATAACGGACCATATGGCCATATAAGGTCTCAAAACCGAAACCATGATCAATTTTGACATGATTTCCAAGGCCAGTGAGATCCTTCCGTACACGAGATACTGTCCCATCTGCAGTTGCGTAGATAGGTGTGCCTCTCTCTGCAGAAAAGTCAGTTCCATAGTGCATTTTCCGTACTTTCAGAATGGGGTCCATTCTTCGGCCAAAACCAGAGGAAAGCCTTCTTAGTTCTTGGTTTGAAACGGGTTGAATAGCAGGCATCGCTGCGTAGTAAGCTTCTTTGTTTCTAGCCAGATCGAGAATTTCGTCATAAGACTTGGTCTGGATATACATCTTTTTCTTCACACGGTCGATCCTTTCCAATGTGCCTACAACCAGGTCTTTATTGTCTAGGTCACTTTCTAGTAGGTTTCTGTATTTAAGAACGCCTCCTGATCCGGCTTCTCTGACAGTACTGGCGATGGGCTCAGCCTCGAAAACAGTACGATAAACGTTATCATCTTTTTCTTGTAAGACCCCAAGCATATTGTCCATGCCGGTCAACTGTTCCTGCATTAGATCATAGTACAGTTTGAGCTCCTCATTTTCCTTGATAAGGGCCATTTCTTTTGGAGATTCGAAGTATCTGGAGAGTACTACAATAATGCCTATAGCCAGCACCACCGCGAGAGACGTAAAACCCAACGCATTGATGATTATATCGCTTTTTTTAACCTTTACCCGCTCATATTTACAGGTCTCGGTATCGTAGTAATATTTTATTTTAGACATTAAGAATCCTTTTTGAAATTCTCCTAATTTTGTGGCTTTGCTTTTAATGCATAGACCCAGCAAAATTAATAAAATTAATCAAACGCGCTTTAGCAGATAACAGTTCCGGTATGCAGTCGAGAGAGATAAGGTCGAAGTTCATTGAATTCTTCGAAAAGAAGCAGCACAAGTATGTGCCATCAGCCCCTATGGTGTTGAAAAATGACCCGACATTAATGTTTACCAATGCTGGAATGAACCAGTTTAAGGACCTTTTTCTTGGTAATGCAAAAGCTGATTATACCCGTGCGGTCAATAGTCAAAAGTGTCTACGGGTTTCTGGCAAACACAATGACTTGGAAGAGGTGGGTATTGATACTTATCACCATACCATGTTTGAAATGCTGGGCAACTGGTCTTTTGGCGACTATTTCAAGAAAGATGCCATTAGTTGGGCTTGGGAGCTGTTAACAGAGGTTTATGGATTGCCAAAGGATAGGCTGTATGTCACAGTTTTCGAAGGGGATAAGGCTGATGATCTGGATTTTGATCAGGAAGCCTATGATTATTGGAAAGCGTACATTGATGAATCACGCATCTTAAACGGAGATAAGAAGGATAACTTCTGGGAAATGGGTGACACAGGACCATGTGGACCGTGTTCGGAGATACATATCGACCTGCGTTCTGAAGAAGAAATTGCAAAAGTGCCTGGGAAAGACCTTGTCAATATGGATCATCCTCAGGTTGTTGAGGTATGGAATCTCGTGTTTATGCAGTTTGATCGCAAGGCAGATGGTCATCTGGACAATCTTCCTGCACAACATATCGATACGGGAATGGGCTTTGAGCGCTTGGCAATGGCGCTTCAGGGAAAACTGTCTAATTACGATACGGATATCTTTATGCCATTAATAGATCACTTGTCTGCCAAAGCAGGGGTGAAGTATGGCCTTAAAGAAGAAACAGATATTGCGCTTCGCGTGATTGTAGATCATATCAGAGCGATCTCATTTGCCATAGCAGACGACCAATTACCATCCAACAATAAAGCCGGCTACGTGATCAGACGAATTCTGAGAAGAGCTGTCCGGTATGGCTATACCTTCCTCAACCTGAAAGAACCATTTATGTACGAACTGGTCGAAGTTTTGGCTGGTCAATACAAGGGATTCTTTGATGAGTTAGAAAGCCAAAAAGATCTGATTGCTAAGGTGATTCGTGAGGAAGAGTCCTCTTTTCTAAGAACTCTTGAGAATGGATTGAAGCGACTTGATCAAATTAAAGTAAGACTTAAAGATAGTAATAGTAATATCATTGATGGTCAAGAAGTTTTCGAACTTTACGATACTTTTGGTTTTCCGCTTGATCTAACTGCTTTGATTGCCAGAGAGAATGGTTTGGCCATAGATGAAGCAGGATTCACTGCTGCTATGGAAACCCAGAAACAGCGTTCTAAGGCAGACGCAGTTTCGGAAAAGGGCGATTGGATTGAAGTTCATGGGGAAGATTCCGTAGAGTTTGTCGGTTATGATCAAGAAGAATCGGAAACTCAGATCATCAAATACCGCGAAATCAAAGAGAAAAAAGGCAAAGTCTTCCAAGTGGTTTTAAACAAAACTCCTTTCTACGGAGAGAGTGGCGGGCAGGTAGGAGATACGGGAGTGTTGTTTAATGATGCTGAAACAGTGAAAGTGGTTAACACATTGAAGGAGAATGACCTGATCATTCATTATACAGACAAGATTCCAGGTAATCCACAAGCGACTTTCAAAGCAGTGATCAATAGCGATAGAAGAACACTCATTAAGAGTAACCACAGTGCAACGCACTTACTCCATGCAGCGCTGAGAGATACATTGGGTGCACATGTACAGCAGAAAGGTTCATTGGTGTCTGATAATGTCCTTAGGTTTGACTTCTCACACTTCTCCAAAGTAGAAGATGCGCAAATAGAGGAGATTGAACGCATTGTGAATGATCATATTCGAATGAATATTGGGCTTGATGAGCAAAGAAATGTTCCTATTGCTGATGCAAAAGCCTTAGGGGCTATGGCGCTTTTTGGAGAAAAATATGGGGATCATGTTCGTGTGATCACTTTTGATCCTGAGTACTCTGTTGAATTGTGTGGAGGAACACATGTTGCAGCCACGGGAGATATTGGAATGTTTAAGATCGTTTCGGAAAGTGCTGTTGCTGCAGGTGTGAGAAGGATAGAAGCTTATACAGGTCCGAAAGCCTTCGCTTTTGTTCAGGAACAGGAGAAAGAATTGAATCAAGTGAAGGAGCTTCTGAAGAATCCAAAGGAAGTGACTAAAGCCATATCAAGTCTTATTGATGATCAGAAGCGATTAACCAAAATCATTGAAGGACTTCATGCAAAACAATCTGGATTGATCAAGCAAGATTTATTGAGTCAGGTAGTTGAAGGTAATGGATTTAATTACCTGATTGCTAAAGTTTTATTGCCTAATAATGATGTGCTAAAGAAGCTCTCTTTCGAGCTTAAGAATGAGGTAGATAACCTTGTTGCTGTATTAGCTGCTGATGTTGATGGTAAGCCTCAGATAGCAGTTGTAATTGATGAAAAGCTCGTTGCGGATAAAGGACTAAACGCTGGTCAGATGGTTCGTGAACTGGCCAAGCAGATCAAAGGTGGAGGCGGTGGACAGCCATTCTTTGCAACCGCCGGTGGTAAGGATCTTTTCGGTTTGGATAGAGTAGCCGAGAAGGCAACTGAAATGATTGCTGCTTTGTGAACAAAGTTATCACCAAATTAAGAGAGGCAGGTTTTCAGGCGGTTGTAGGTCTTGAGGTCCATGTGCAGCTCAATACAGCATCCAAGATATTTTCTTCTGATCCAAATACCTCGGATGCCCAGCCAAATGAGAATATCAATGTCATTTCACTGGGACACCCCGGTTCATTGCCTGTTTTAAATAAAGAGGTAGTAGAAAAGGCCATTCTTATGGGTTTGGCCTGTAGTTGTGAGATTACAGAAGCCAATCATTTTGCCCGTAAAAGCTACTTTTACCCAGATTTACCAAAGGGCTATCAAACAACACAGGATAAAACACCGATCTGTGTTGGAGGAAAGGTAGCATTATTCGGTAAGGACTTTCAACAACCGTTTGTAGCACTGCATCACATTCATATGGAAGAGGATGCTGGTAAGTCGATTCATGATGAGGGAGAGTCAACGCTAATCGATTTGAATAGGGCAGGAAGCCCATTGATTGAAATTGTGACCGAGCCAAGCATAAAAGGTCCAGATGAGGCATCAGCCTTTTTGCAAGAAATTCGAAGAATAGTACGCTTTCTGGGTATCAGTGAGGCCAATATGGAGAAAGGAGAACTTCGTTGTGATGCCAATATCTCCATCATGCCAATAGGTTCAGAACAGCTGGGAAATAAGGTAGAGGTGAAGAATATGAACTCCTTCAGCAATGTTCGTAGGGCCATTTCGCATGAACTTGAGCGTCAGTTAAAGATGATCCAGGCCAATAAACACATTGATGTGGAGACAAGGACCTTCGACCCAAATACAGGAAAGACAGCCAGCATGCGATTCAAAGAAACGATGAACGACTATCGTTACTTTCCTTGCCCCGATTTGCCTCCTGTAGTCATTGATGCCTCTTATCTAGACGCATTGAAGGCTGACATGGCCACAACGCCACAAGAGTACAGGAGCTTATTCAAATCCGAATATCAGCTGTCTGACTATGATATTGCTCTTTTAACGGAGGAGAAGGAAACTGCGAGATACTTTCATGCGTTGTGTGAAAGGGTATCAAATAAGAAGGCTGCGGCCAATTGGCTTAACGGAGCAGTGAAGGGACTTCTGAACGAAAAAGGCTTCTCCATTGATGAACTTGGGCTTTCGATAGAAAGAATGGCTGGTTTGATCAACTTGATGGATGAGGGTCGTTTGAATAATACAGTTGCCATTCATACCGTTTTGCCTGAGATGCTCCAAAATGATTTGAGTGCTTTGCAAATCGCTGAAAGCAAGAATTTACTCTCAGTTGATAATGTAGACGCCCTTGATGACATGGTAACGGAGGTATTATTATCTTTACCGAAGGAAGTGGAAGCCTTTAAACAAGGCAAAAAGAAATTAATGGGACTGTTTATGGGTCAGGTGATGAAAAAGAGCCAGGGCAAAGCAGATGCCAAACAGGTCCAGGAAATATTGAATAAGAAGTTAAACGGATAGGAATGAAGAAGTTTTTAACCCTTTTGATAATCACATTTGTAGTAAGCGCCTGTGGTAGTTCAAAAGACGGTATGATCAAAATTACCGGTACAATTGAAAACCCAATTCCTCAAGGTGAGGTGATTCTCGAGCGTTATGAGACAGGACAAATTACGCCCGTACTCACCGCTTATTCCGACCATAAAGGCAACTTCGAGATTGAAACTGAAATTGACGGACCTGGTTTTTACAGAATCAATGTCTATGGGCAACAATTCGAGACAATTGTATTGGACGGAGAGGATTTAAAGGTAGAGGCTGAAGGACAAGGTGGAAGTATGATTCGAGTGACTGGATCTGATGATGCAGAATATATCGAACAGTTGTATGACTACTTGGGAGAATATAGAGATGTTGTTACGGCTTTTAATCAAAAGTACATCAACGCTCGCGATTCTGGCAATGGAACACTATTAGAAGAATTGACGGCAGAAGGTTTAGCCTTGGAAGCTGGTAAGATCGAAAGGCTAAAACAAATGGCTTGGGATTTCGATGCATCGCTTGTTTCGCTCCTAATCACTGACTATATCCCGAATAAGTCAGATGAATTCAACTTTCTGGATTCATTGGCTACCAAACTTCAAAAAGAGATTCCTAACTCAAAAGACGTTGAGTATTTCACTTCAAACCTTGAGTTTTTTAGACCTGCTGTGGCAATGGGAGAGGTTGCTCCGAACATTACTTTACCAACTCCAGGTGGAGAGACAGCAAGCCTTGAAGACTTAAGAGGTAAGTATGTCTTACTTGATTTCTGGGCTGGATGGTGTAAGCCGTGTAGAGCTGAAAACCCCAACGTGGTGAATATGTACAACAAGTACAATGACAAAGGTTTTGAAGTATTCAGTGTTAGCTTAGATCGAACAAGAGGTCAGTGGTTGGATGCAATTGAAAAAGATGGCTTAGTCTGGCCTACACATGTTTCTGACCTGAAATATTTCCAGTCTGCAGCTGCTATGACTTATAAAGTCAATGCGATACCATTCGCATTGTTGCTAGATCCAGAAGGACGAGTAATTGGTAAAAACTTAAGGGGAAGAGCTTTACAGAATAAGCTAGCCAGTATTTTCGGGGAAACTGAGTGAATCTCCTTTTATAAAAACATTTCCTGAAGCGCTTTCCAAAGCGCTTTTTTCTTGTCTACATCAGAAGCAATTTCACTTAGCGAATCAGCTTTGAGCATAGCAACATACTTCGGTTTGTGGGTTTCATATGGCTGAACACCCTGAAGTTCTGTCAATACATCGGTGCCAAAGGCTAGCAGGTGTTTGTGATTGTTATTGGCTAGCAAGGCCTCAATCTGATCCTTTCCAGCATCACGACAGTTCGCCAGTAAAATGTCTTCAGGATTTCTTTTAACTGCTCCAATGATCTTATACAGTAGTTCTTTAAGAGGTGCTTCGAGTAACTCCTCAGAGGAGTCTACCAATATGATACAGTGCTTTAGGTTGTTCCCTGCGGTTGGCAAGGGTTTTACATAGACAGGAGCTGCTGGTTCCTCTACAGTCACTGGCGCATTGGCAATGGCTGTTTCCTGAGAAGGTATAGTTCCTTCGGGTTTTGGCTCATCTTTGGCCTCTACGGGTGCGGCAACAGAAGTATTTGGAGTAGGACTTGAGTCTTCCTTTATCACATAGAGAGGTTCTTCAATAAAATGGGCTAGGAAGTTCGGATCACTCATATGATCAAAGATAAATCGAAACGGCTGTTTACCCAGACTTGAAACGGAAAATGTTAATTATCCTATCATACAAGCATTCGTAAGTATCTAGAAGCTAGAAGCTAGAAGCTAGAAGCTAAACTTCCGTATCGAATATACTCTTAAGCTCAGTAGCTTCTTCAGGCTTCATGCGTTTCGCCAGTACAAGTCTGAGCTGTCTTCTTCGGAGTGCACCGTCAAATAGTTCTTTCTCCTCAGAAGTCTCTGGCTTCAATTCAGGCACATCAATCGGACGACCACCTTGATCTACTGCTACAAAGGTGAAGAAGGCACTATGGCTCTTAAAACGTGTCCCAGAAGGGATGTTCTCAGCATAAACCTCGACATATACTTCCATAGAGGAGCTAAACGCTCGGGTGACCTTGGCTTCCAGGGTGACCACATCACCCAATTGGATAGGATTTCGAAAAGAAATGTTATCGGCAGAGGCAGTAACTACGATGCGGTTGGAGTGCTTTTGAGCAGCAATAGCTGAAACCACATCCATCCAATGCATCAAACGCCCACCCATAAGATTGTTCAGTGTGTTGGTGTCATTGGGGAGGACCAATTCCGTCATGGTGACACAAGAGTCCTTACAAGTTTTCTGCTTCTTAGCCATAGTAAATTCTGTCTGATGCAAAATTAGCGATTGGAGCAATAAAATCTTCTAAAAGGATCGATAATCTGGATGGAAAATAATGTATGTTAAAAACAATATATAAAAATATAAAATAATGTTGGTTATAACATTTGTTTTGTTATTCACATTGACTTGCTCAGTTCTGTATTACGCTAAACGCTTACTTCCAACCATCGTCACCGAGTAGGGGCACAAACTTAAAGTCGTTGAATACTTCGCTTTTGATTTTGCTTTCACCAGTCTTGGTGATTCTCATCATCTGTTGGGTTTTCTGATTGCCAACGGGAATTACAAGACAACCTCCAACCTTTAGCTGATCAATTAAGGCATTAGGCACAGTAGGAGCACCCGCGGTCACAATGATTTTATCATAAGGAGCAAAGCGACTTAGACCCTGGGAGCCATCACCATAAAAGAAATGAGGTTTGTATCCCATTTTGGGCAAGAAAGACTTCGTATGCTCATAAAGGGTTTTCTGATATTCTATGGTGTAGACATCAGCACCTAATTCTAGCAACACAATGGCCTGATAGCCCGAACCTGTTCCAATCTCAAGAATCTTATCTCCAGGTTTAATTTGAAGTAGCTCACTCTGGAAGGCCACTGTATAAGGCTGTGAGATAGTCTGGCCAGCACCAATGGGGAAGGCCTTGTCTTCATAGGCATGTTCCACCAAAGCATTTTCAAAAAAGAAATGACGTGGAATTTTACCAATTGCCGCCAGTACTTGTTCGTCTTTAATACCCTGTGCTTTGACAGTTTTTACCAACTGTCTGCGCATACCTTTGTGTCTGTAACTATCTTCCATTTATGCTAGTGCGAAGATAGTTTAAGCGGAGAGATTTGTGAGGGTTTTATTCAAAAAGAGCCAATGAATTTCCTCCATTGACTCTTTTAATTCTGTTTGTGATTTCTTTTATAAGCTGGCCAATGCAGCTTCATAATTGGGCTCCTGGCCAATCTCTGGCACTTGCTCAGTATAGACTACACTGCCTTCAGAGTTAATGACCACAATGCATCTTGAATGCAAGCCAGCAAAAGCACCATCCATAATCTCTAAACCATAATCCTTACCGAACTGACCGGTTTTAAAGTCAGATAGCATCTCTACATTCTCAATGCCCTCTGCACCACAGAATCTACCTTGAGCAAAAGGAAGGTCTCTCGAGATACAAAGCACCACGGTGTTGTCTAAGTCAGCTGCTGTCTTGTTGAAAGTACGTATAGAAGTGGCACATACACCCGTATCCACACTTGGGAAGATGTTAAGTATGATATTTTTCCCCTGATAGTCGTTCAGGGTCTTTGTAGACAGGTCTACTGCCGAAAGCCAAAAATTGCCTGCAGAGCTACCAATGCCCGGTAGTTCGCCATTGGTTGTGGTTGCTGTTCCTCCAAGTGTAATATTTGCCATTTGATGATTTTGTTAAAATTGATCTCTATTGAATGACTAAGTAACTCAATTCCTATAAGAGAAGTTTGCTGATTACTTCATTCTTTTTAGTTGGAAGAGTCCGAAAATCCCTAAGAGCAGTTCTAGTATGAATCCTGTTACGAAAGTCTGAGATGGAATACCGTCTACGAGCATGCTAAGTCCTCGGCCAAAAGCCAAACCCAACATAAAAACGACCTGAAGTATTGCAGCTATTTTCCAAAAGTTCGGTTTGACAATGCCTAAAGTCCATATGATTGAAATCGCAAGGTATAAACCCATTATGGCCCGAAACACATTCTTGAGATCTGTAGTTTCTACGGTAAAATCGAAATATTGTGGAAGGGTGTTCGCTGGTGAAAGCCCGTAGACAAAGGAGAAAGGAACTACAATGGTCAATGAGACCAGTAGGTGTAGGTTTTTAAGCATCCAAACTTTACTATTAATCACAGTTTTGAATTGGATGCTTAAGATAATCAATCTCTCTTTCAACTCCCGACTTCTGACTATATTCGCGTTCAAAGATTAAGACATGTTCACAGGGATTATAGAGACGATAGGCGAGGTGGTCGCTATAGAGAAAGAAGGCACCAATTATCACTACGATATCAGAAGTGAAGTGAGCCATGAGTTGAAAGTTGATCAAAGCATTGCGCATAATGGGACCTGCCTGACTGTCGTGAAGGTCATGGATGATGTGCATCGCGTTACCGCTATTGACGAAACACTGCAAAAGACCAACCTGGGAGATTGGAAAGAAGGCTCAATTGTGAATCTGGAACGTTGTATGGTCGCCAATGGTCGGTTTGATGGTCATGTGGTTCAAGGTCATGTGGATCAAATTGGCACGGTTACCAATATTCAAGAACAGGATGGAAGCTGGCTTTTCGACTTTGCATATGATACTTCACAAGGAAATGTTACCGTAGAAAAGGGTTCGGTTTGTGTAAATGGGACCAGTTTAACATGCTTTAATTCTGAGGAGGGTAAATTCAGAATTGCCATCATTCCTTACACTTATGAACACACTAATTTCCATCAGCTTAAAGTGGGAGACAAGGTGAATTTGGAATTCGATATCATCGGTAAGTATGTCAAAAGACTTCTGGGCCAATCATGAAAGTCCGTTTCGAGGTAATTCCTCATCTTCTAAAATTTAGGTTCGAAGCAGGAACATCACGCGGTTCTTTTATTGAAAAGGAGACTTGGTTTATTAAGGCTTTCGAGGAGGGAAATGATCAGGTTTTTGGCCTTGGGGAAGCCAGTCCATTAAAAGGATTAAGTGAAGATTATAGTATTGATTATCAGGAAGTTTTATATGAGACTTTAAAGTCGATTGAGAATGTTGATATTCCCGAGGCTACTGAAGATATTCTGGCGCTAGTTTCCCGAGAAATTCCTGCACATTTACCCTCTGTTCGTTTTGGCTTGGAAACCGCCTTGATCGACTTAGTCAATGGTGGAATAAGAAAGTTGTTTCATACCCAGTTCTTTGAAGGTAAGTATCGTATGCCGATCAATGGCCTGATCTGGATGGGTGATGAAGCTTTTATGCTTCAGCAAATCGAAGAGAAGCTTAAGGCTGGATTTAATACCATCAAAATGAAAGTAGGTGCTATCAACTTTCATCAGGAGTTAGCATTACTTGAGAACATTCGAGAGCGATACGCTGCCACGGACATCACCTTGCGCGTTGATGCGAATGGAGCTTTTACCGAAGCCGATGTGGAGGAAAAGTTAATGCAGCTGGCAGGTCTCGATATTCATAGCATTGAGCAGCCCGTCAAGCCAGGAGAGCATGATTTAATGGCGCGTTTGTGTGCTTCAGAGCTGTTACCGATCGCTTTAGATGAAGAGTTGATCGGAGTACACGACTATAAAGCAAAAGAAGAGCTTCTAAACACCATAAAACCACAGTACATTATACTGAAGCCCTCTTTGGTAGGTGGCATCAAAGCCTGTCGAGAGTGGATCAAATTGGCCGAAAACCAGGGTGTCGGCTGGTGGATGACTTCGATGCTCGAGTCTAATGTTGGCCTAAATGCTATCGCTCAGTTCACTTCTCAGTATAACCCTGAGCTACCTCAGGGTTTGGGAACCGGGCAACTCTATCACAACAACATTAATTCGCCTTTAGAGATTAGGAGGGGAGAATTGCTCTACAATTCACCCAAGGGTTGGTTATTTGACCTATAGGTCAATTGCTGATTATGTCTCCTTTTGTGGGTAAATAATCTTCTCTGGTGTGTCCATTCACCTTGACCTTTTCGAAATACGTCCATGCACCTGTCGGTGAACTAAAATCTGGAATATTCTGCATTTGAAAATGTAGATGAGGTTCGGTTGAATTTCCTGAATTTCCGCATAAGCCCAGTAAGTCTCCTTGATTTACCTTTTGTCCTTGCTTCACGTTGATGGAGTTTAGCTTTAAATGGGCAAAAACCAGATACTCTTTATTTTCCGTTTCCATCATTACCACATTACCATATGCCGCATCACGATTCATTGCTGGCCAGTCATTGTCAATAACACCGTCCGATGTGAATATGATCTTCCCATCCACAGGTGCTATGATTTCCTTTCCAAAGGCGTAAAAATCTTCATTTTTAGATGGACCATTATGGTGCGACCTGCCATTATCACCCACGACTAAAAAATCATAGGCTCCCCTCATTTGAGGGCTTGAGTTGTGATAATTTTGAGCAGTAGTCTTTCCTCCCCAGAAAGTATACCATTCACCTTTGAAGGGAAGAATTAGTGAACTGATGCTACGCTCTAATTGAGGTGCATTCTTATAGGTGTAGGGCCCCAGCGTTAGAGATGACAGCAAGCCTTTTGAATCTAGTTCAAATACAACTTCAAGTGTAGACAGGTTTTCATGAACAACTTTGTATCGATATTTGCCTCCTGACTTAGTTTTTAGGTCCATTGATTTGACGCTTCCTACAAGTCTCAAAGCCCTAATGAGATTCTTGTTGAGCTGAGCTGATTTACTCTTGGAAATTTGACTACCGAAGTAGCCGCTTAATTTGGAGACATTGCCTTCATTGAAGCTTTGTATATAAGCCTCTTTTATAACCGATATCTCATTTTCTTGAGCGCTGAGAAACAATGAAGAAATCAATACGGGTATGAGAACTAAAAATGTCTTAGATGCTGACTTCAACAAAGGGTTCATAATTCTGTGATTAAATCAAGAGGCGACTCCATACAACCATGAACACAAGCCGCCTCTTTTGGTCTAACAAAAGCCCAATGTTAGAAGCAGATAGTGGAAAATAGGTTAAGGAAATGTTAGGTATATATATTAAATAGTAAATGGCGCTAAAGCTGGCTGACATAGATTAAATCACCTTTATATCCCTTGATATGACCAAAGAGTAGGAATGAACCATCTGGTGCCATGGCGAAGGTAGCATCTGCTTTAGGTAGGTTTGTCCTAATTTCTCTTATGACGTTTGTCTCTTTCGTGTCCAGATTATAGGCCATCAGAGAAACGCCTGGTTGTTCCGGTGATCTTCTTATGTACAGAATTTCCTGATCCATTACCGTCCAATTACTCCAATCGGAAAAGGCTAAATTCTCAATTAGAAGCGTTTCAGCTCCAGTTTGCAAGTTCTTATGCCAAATGCCAGCTTCCCTGAATTTCGTATAGAAAAGCGTTTTTCCATCCTTAGATTCTTTTGCAGCATAACCACCATTTCTGGTGACTTGAATGGCTTTATTCCCATTAATGGGTTTTTTCCAAACCTCCCAAATTCCTGTTTCATCAGACCCATAATAGATATGATCTCCGTTTGAGGACCAGTTAGGTGCCAGGGTATTGAATTTTCCCTTTGTAAACTGGTATTGATCCATGCCCGCTGAATCTATTAAATAGATATGCGAAAGACCATTGGGCCTTGCGTCAAATGCAATCATATCGCCTTTGGGTGACCATTTCGGGTTGGCTGTCAAGGCTCTTTCTATCTTGGTCAGTTTCTTGAGGCTCTTTCCGTCCGCATTGGCCGACCAAATCTCGAAGTTGCCAGATTGGTTGGATGTAAAGACTATCTTCTTTCCATTGGAAGATACATCTGGATGTAAATCCCAAAACGTAGATTCTAACAGAGGATGAGGAGAGGTGGTATCATTGTTTAATGATAACCTGAAGATGTCAGTATCAGTATTCCATTCTTCTACAACTAATTGACCATTTACAACAGAGGGGTTTTGCTTGCCTTTACCCATGACAATTTTCTTCATGTCTTTGTTCTTCTTTGTAGAAGTTTCCCAGAGGTCAATTTGTCCATCAAAATCAGATGAGAAAATCAATTCTGAATTGCTAGTCCAATCAAAGCCATATATACTACTATGTATATCAGTGATTGGACTTAATTCTCTTGTTTTTAGGTTCAGTACAAACAGTTCTTGAATTCCCTCCCCAAGTGTTCTTACAAAAGCAATTTGCTTTCCATCTGGAGAGTATCTAGGGTAAGAATCGCCCCAATAGCTTCTAGGTGGGGTGACCAGCCGTTCGATGCTACGAGTGCTAATGGAATATAAACTGATGAGGTGTTGATTATTGATGCTATCAAAGTCTACAAAGGCAATTTGCTGACCATCAGGAGACCAGGAGAGTGCCGCAACTTGGGCCTTAGTTTGAATCAACGCTCGCTCCTTGCCACCATAAGCAGGCACCATATTGACACTTACCTTTCCTTTATCGTTACTGTAAAAGGCAATTTGATTGCCATCGGGAGACCAGCTTGGAGCAAAGTTTAGGCTTGCATTCGTGCTAATGACCTTATGATCATTAGCTCCAATATTCTTTGTGCAAATGACACTGTAGTTCTCACCAGCTCTTTGCCAGACAAATGCCACGGCCTTTCCATCCGCAGAAATGTCAGGATGAAATTCCCAGCCTTTCAAAGCAGTGAGAGGTTTAATATCATAATCAATGGATGAGCTTTCCCAAGTTTGGCTTAAGGTGAAGAAAATGGCCAGTGTGATGACTACAACTGCAGATGCAGCAACCATGATATTGCGAACATATTGATTTGTTGTTTGGCTCAGCCCTTTATCACTGGAACTCCCATTTGAACTTCGAACAGGAGCAATTAAGCGATATCCTCCCTTTGGTATGGTCTCGATTACACGAGGGGCTGTAGGGGAGTCGTTAAAAACAGTCCTGAGCTCTGAAATAGCTCGAGTGAGTACCATGTCGACTACTACGGTGTCTTTCCAGACGGTGTCGAAAAGAAAATCACGACTCACAACTTCATTAGGCCTTTCAGCCAAAATACAGAGCACCTGCATGATCTTCGGTTCCAAACGCCATTCCTTACCGTCTAATGTAACTCTGTTAATAGAGGGTTGGATAAGCCATTGATCTATGTAGAAGTTCTTATCCATATTTCATTTGCATAGGAGAGGTTTGATAACAATCACCTTTTGTCAATAAGCTTCAATTTAAGTGCAAAACGAGAAATAACCCTTATTAGATACCGCATTATGCAAAACCTAAGGTTTTCTTAAGGTCGAGTTTATATACTATTGATCGACAGAGTTGACTGAAAAATCAAAGCCTACCAGATACTTAAGCTTAACAAAAGCTTTTCCTAAGGTTTACTAACTGTTGCTCTGATTCCTTTGAACCTCAACAAAATAAGACAACATGAGCTCAAAGAGACTTTTTAAGAAAGGAGTGACAATGGTTTTTATTCTATCAGTCACATTCGCTTGTCAAGCGCAAAAAATGGATTATCCTGAATCCAAAAAGGTAGTGAAAGAAACCGCCTATCACGGAGCAACTATATCAGATGAATTTAGCTGGTTGGATAATGTGGGTGATGAGGAAGTCGAAGCCTGGACAAAGACTCAGGATGAATTCATGAGAAGTTATGTGAGGTCCTTACCTCAATATGACGGCTTGAAAACTAAGGTTTCTAATTTGATGAAAGCCTCTGGGAGAATGATGCTTCCAGTACAATCAAAAACGCACTACTTCTATACTCAGATGAACAATGAAGGAAAAGGCGTTTTGTATCAAGAGGGTAAAGAGGGCAAGGATAGAAAACCCTTAGCCCTGCCATTTGATGCGAGGGCAGCGATGTTCATTTTACCTAATGAAAGTGGTTCACATTTAGCATTTGCCATGGCCAGGCCGGGAGGATTTTTCGACTGGAAGGTCTATGATGTAAGTAATCAAAAACTTTTGGAGAGCACATTGCTGGGTGCACCTTTGGGTGACACGCGATTGGCTTGGGCCAAAGACGGTTTGGGTTTCTACTATATTGGAATGAGCTCGGATGAGGATGGAGCAAGGACTGACAAGAGAATAAGGTATCATAAAGTAGGAGCATCACATGAGTCGGACCAGAACATTTATACACCAGAATCTCCAGGGTCGAAGCTTCATATTGACCTTTGTAAAGGTGGGGAATATTTAATCATTGCGGAACGTCAGGGTGCCGCTACAGCAAGCAAGGTCAAATACATGCGTACTGACGGACCTGATAAGACTGTTAAAGATCTTGTCGATAAGGCCGCGGCTTCTTATATATTTCTAGGCAACAATGGGCTGGATTTTTACTTCCAAACGGATCTCGGTGCTCCAAATGGAAAGGTTGTTTCTGTTAATATTGGTCAGGCGACACGCGTATGGAAAGACCTGATTCCTGAGGGAGAGCTACCAATGATGGGCTTTCAATCTGCTGGAGGAACTATGCTACCGTTGATGGTCGGAGATAGTTTTGTTATACCTGTGCAAAAGGATTTGTCCATTATGCTTTGGATTTATGACCTACAAGGAAGGCTTAAAAAGAAAGTCGAACTACCTGTTGGAGGCTTGTATTTTAGAAGTAACGGACTGAATGCTTTAAGTGGTTTGAGAATTTCCGAAGAAGTGATGATTCAATTTATGGGCATTACTGAGCCTAATACGATTTTTAGTGTGGATGTAAAGAAGGGCGAACTCAGTGTATTCTCAAGAGCCAAAGTAGAATTCAATGCGGATGATTATGTAAGTGAGATTGCATTCGCAAAGAGTAAAGACGGTACAAAAATCCCCATCTCTTTGACTTATAAAAAGGGACTCAAGCGGAATGGGAAGAACTATATGATGATGCAAGTATATGGTGCTATTGCCTTTACAAACTATCCATACTTTCAGGGAGATTATATGGCTTGGCTTGATATGGGAGGTATTCATGCTGTGGCTCATATCAGGGGTGGTGGTGCCTATGGGAGCAAATGGCATCAGGATGGTATTGCTCGCAAGAAACAAAATGGGATTGATGACTACATAGCTGCTTTGGAATGGGTCATCGATGAGAAATATACGTCAGCCCAGAGAATGGTGATTAATGGTGTAAGTGCCGGTACTATACCTGTGGGAGGAGTTATGACCCAACGCCCAGACCTGGTGGGGGCGGTTGTCTTGCATTATGGAATGTTAGACATGATCGGCTATGCGGAAAAACTTGGAGCCGATGCTAATCATGGTTATATGTTACCGGAGATTGGGCGATCTTCAGACCCTCAAGACTTTGAAGTTCTGAAAAGCTATTCACCTTATCAGAAGTTAAGGAAAGGTAAAAAATATCCACCTGTTCTAGCCCTTACTAGTGAAGCCGATGCGCCACTCAATGCAGATTCTTACAAGTATATCGCAAGGCTTCAGCGATTAGGAGTGACTAAGCCCGCTATGTTGCAAATGGCCTGGGGTTCAGGACATAGCACTTTCGGGTCTCAGCAACATAGCCCAATTGATACCTTTACTGATGAAATTGCTTTTTTGATAAAGGCTATGAAAATCAATGTTGCTGATTGGCTTGGCAATGATTGATGTTGTTTGAATTAATGAATGGAGCCTTTCAAAAGCAAGGCTCCATTTTTATGACCTATGAATTCTTACTTAAAAGATTCTGTCTTATCGAAACCACATGGTAGAAAATGGCAAAAGGTAGCAATACACCTGGCAATAGGATGAAGGGAACCTGAACCAGAGCAATTTCTCCAGACGGTCCAACAAAGTCGCTAAAGTAGAAAGAGGAGATAAAGGCGAAGCCTGTAACAGAAAGTACAAGCAAGCCGAGGATGTTATAAGCCAATATCAGTGACCTCTTTATCAACCCTTTATAGATCATGAAACCGATCGGGAGTGCCAATATCCCCATTAAAATATCATAGTTAAGCCCTTCGAAAGTGACCCTTTGGGGAAAGAAGCCTTCGATAAAGGCACCATAGATCAGAATCTCCACAACGATTCTAAAGGATTGAATTATAACCGGTACATGTCGAGGAGTATTTTGTAGCACGCTTTGAAAGCTCTTTCTCGAAGTGGTAATAAAGACAATGACAAAGGCTGGGATAATGATAAAAACGGGAGCCCTGGGTGGCATGGATAGGCTATCCAAAATTCCTGTAAAGCTGATAAGCACGACATAGGTTACCCAGCTGATCAGAAGAACTGCCGCATTGGTTCTAAGTTTTTGTGGGTTGTTCCCATACTTGAACAAATAGAAAATAAAGGCCAACATTGCAGCCGTGAGTGCATAGAAACCGAATTGTACCATCTCTTTTTTTATTCAAATGTATGTGGTCGGTTGCTTATAAATTTAACCCAAATTGCTAATTACTCAATCGAAAGGCTTTGGGCGATAATCCCGTTTGTTTGCTAAAAAATCGGGTAAAGGCTGCCAGTTCGCTAAAGCCCAGGAAGGGTGCTATCTCGCTGATAGGTTGATCGTTTTCCTTAAGAAGTTGGCTTGCCTTTTTGAGTCTCAATTCAGCAACCATCCGCTGTGGCGTACATTTGTAAATGGATTTGAAGGTGCGGAGGTAGTGATACTTTGACATGCAAGCGATGGTAGATAACTCATCGAGTGTAATAGTCTCCCTAAAATGAGCATGCATATAGTCAACAGACATACTGAGCCGCATGGATAGCTCCCGCCTGGTGGAGTTCTTTAAAGCAGCCAAGGCACTTTGATTCGGATACTGATCTTGCTTGCTGCTCAGAACAGTTGAAAGTAAATCCCCCAATAATTCATATTCTAAATCTTGTTCTCCCTTGTGAATTTGATAGAATTGACTTAAGGCAAGAACTTTTCCATGTACCCGCTCATCTTTCCAGGTTGACTGGATTTTGGATGAACAATTCGTCTCATAAGATCTCATGGGGTCATCGAGAAGTTGCTGGGCTGTACCATTCCTAAAGGAAAGCACATCATTAAATAGTCGCTCACCAAAGTGCATGTTAAAGGTATCTGTACGAGATCCTTCGGGAATAATTAGATCATAGAACTCTCCGCTATTTACCATGCAGAGATTGTCTGTAGTGAGTTGTACAGTCTTGCCGCCAACTTTTACCAAGCTTTCGCCAGAGAGGTTTAGGAAAATGCTGAAAGGTCCTTTGATACCATTGCGTTCTGCTCCAAAGGAAGTAGTATTGAGTACAACCGTAGGCCAACCTTTTCGGTCCAAAGGCTGATTATTGGCTGCCTTGCCATCCTGGAAGTTGTTATTAGCCTGCTTTCGCAGCCAATATATATCAGGGAACTCAGTTAATCGCACACCATTTCGACTCCAAATAATTTACGGATTCGGAGTCAAAAGGTAGGTAAATCTCGCTATAATTTTCTGTCGGACTCTTCAATAGCTAAGTCATTGATACTAGCATATCGTTTTTGCATCAAGCCGTTTTCATCAAACTCCCAGTTTTCATTGCCATAGGCTCTGAACCATTGGCCTTCGCCATTATGATATTCATACTCGAAGCGCACGGCAATTCTATTGTCAGTGTGTGCCCAGTAGGACTTCTTTAGTTTGTAGTCGAGTTCTTTGTTCCATTTGTCAGCGAGGAATTCTTGTACTTCCTTACGACCGTTAACAAACTGGTCTCTGTTTCGCCATTCTGTATCTTCAGTATAGGCCATAGACACTTTTACCGGGTCCTTCGAGTTCCAGCCGTCTTCGGCCGCTTGAATTTTTTGTTTAGCCGTTTCTTCGGTAAAGGGAGGTAGGGGGAATTTCTGTTCCATTTTTCTATCGTTTGTAGTGCAACAGAGAACAAGCTCGAATAATTCGTTTGGGCATAAAAAAAGGGTGCATTAGGCACCCTTCAATTGCTGTTAAGCGAATACTTATCTATCAGACATGCTGACATAAGGTCTCTCGTTCGCGCCAGTATAAACTTGTCTTGGACGTCCGATAGGTTCCTTATTTTCTCTCATTTCTTTCCACTGAGCAATCCAACCCGGAAGTCTACCCATGGCAAACATTACGGTGAACATATCAGTAGGAATTCCCAGTGCTCTATAAATGATTCCCGAGTAGAAATCTACATTAGGATAAAGTTTTCTATCTACGAAGTACGGATCATTTAAGGCTTCTTCTTCCAAACCTTTGGCGATATCCAACACTGGATCTTTAACACCTAGCTTAGATAATACATCGTCAGCCGCTTTCTTGATGATTTTGGCTCTTGGATCAAAGTTCTTATAGACTCTGTGTCCAAAGCCCATCAAACGGAAAGGATCATCCTTGTCTTTGGCTTTCGCCATCCACTTTTTAGTGTCTCCACCATCTTTCTTGATGTTTTCTAACATCTCAATCACAGCTTGATTGGCTCCACCATGAAGTGGTCCCCAAAGTGCATTGATACCAGCAGAAATGGAAGCATACATACTCGCATGAGAAGAACCTACTACTCTTACGGTTGCAGTTGAGCAGTTTTGCTCGTGATCTGCATGCAAGATCAACAACTTGTCAAGCGCATTAGCTACCACTGGGTCAACTTCATACTGCTCTGCAGGATTAGCGAACATCATCTTCAAGAAGTTTGAAGCATAGTTTTGCTTGTTGTCAGGGTAGTTAACTGGCTGTCCAATTTGGTTTTTGTAAGACCAAGCCGCAAAAGTTGGCATTTTCGCAATCAAGCGAATGATACTCATGTCAACCTCATCAGCAGACCTGTTTGGGTCAAGTGACTCAGGATAGAATGCCGTCTGTGCACAAACTAAAGAAGAAAGTACACCCATTGGGTGGGCAGTAGAAGGGAAGCCCTCTAGTATCTTCTTGATATCTTCATGAACCAATGTGTGCTTGGTAATATTCTCTACAAACTGATTATACTCTTCATTGGAAGGTAAGTGGCCGTAGATTAAGAGGTAAGAAACTTCAAGAAAGTTTGACTTTTCAGCCAAGTCTTCAATAGAATAACCTCTGTACCTCAATATACCTTTCTCACCGTCTAGGAAGGTGATAGCACTTGTAGTTGAACCGGTATTTTTAAAACCCGGATCGATGGTGATGATACCGCTTTGGCCTCTTAGCTTAGAAATATCAATTGCCTGCTCTTGTTCTGAGCCTGTGACAACTGGAAGTTCGTATGCCTGTCCGCCAACTTTGATTTCTGCAGTGTTCGACATTATCTAAATAGTGTTTACGTAATTGTGCTCCTTTTCAGCGAGCGAATTTATACTATTAAACACGGAAATAAAACACTTGTTCCCGATGTGTCAATTCTTTTTAATTATTGCCCAAAATTAGAGGCAATCCGTCTTTGCCCTGACCAATCACCACGACCTTTGAATTTGTGGATTCCGCCAGTTTTAAAGTAGCTTCAATACCTCTCATTTTCAAAAGATTCGGTGTCAAACTGCTGGTAATGATTTTGTTAGCAGTAGATTCACCTTCGGCTGCAATTCTTTTTCGTTCGGCCTCACTCTTTTCCTTGTCTAGTAGAAATTGATAGGCTAGTGCTTCCTGCTCATTTTGAAGCTTACTTTCAATCGCCTGCTTAATTTTTTCAGGAAGATTAATTGAACGAATCAAAAGGGCTCTCATTTGGATATTGTTGTTCTCATTGCCCAAGACAGCACCCGTTTCCTCGATAATTGCTTGTTCTACTTCTGATCGCTTAGTCGAATAAATCTCTTCTGCCGTATAGCGACCCATGACTTGCCTCACCGTAGATCGTACTTCCGGCACGACTAACCTTGAGATATAGGCAGGAGTAAATGTCTCGTGAATCTCACCGATTTTGTCATACATCGGGTGGAAACGAACAGAGATATCCACTTGAATAGAAAGGCCATTTTTCTCCAAAACGTCCATAGTTTCTTCTGCCTGATTTTCCGACACATCATAAACGTATAAGTCGTTCCAAGGGGCCTTCAAGTGAAAACCTGGTTGTTTGACATCTTCCTTGTCCAAACCACCTGAGAATTTCTTAAAGATTACAGCACGTTCGTTAGATTGAATCGTGTAAAAGATGCTCGATGACAAGCCTACTACCACAATCAAGGCGATTGTAGTAATCACTACAATGGGTAATAATTTTCTGTTGTCCATATTAATAGGGTTTTAGTTACAAATTTGAGTCCCTTGCGGGTGTATAAAGACTTTTACCTTTGTTTCAGAAAGCTGATGTTCGGATACTGCTATCCAATTTTCATCAGGTTTCGTTGAATTTCATCTAGTATCTCGTGTGCTACCTTCAATGCCTTATATCCATCTTCAATGGTCACTATTGGTTCGCTGTCATTGACGATGGCCTGGTGAAAGGTGAAGAGTTCTTCACGGATAGCATTGGTTGGGTGTACCTTGGGGTTTTCGAAAATGATCTCTTTTTTACCCTTTCCTTCTCCCAAATCCAATACCATTGAAAATGGTCCTTCATCTCCTGTGGCTTCCTGCATGCGCACGATTTCAGATTTCTTTTCTAGAAAGTCTACGGCTACGTAAGCATCCTTTTGGAAGAAACGTGATTTGCGCATGTTTTTCACAGCTATGCGGCTTGTGGTTAGGTTGGCTACGCAACCATTGGCAAATTCGAGCCTAGCATTGGCAATATCTGGAGTATCGGCCACGACATTAACACCGCTGGCTGAAATCTTTTCAACCTCAGAACCGACTGCCTTTAAAATCACATCGATGTCATGAATCATTAAGTCGAGAACGACAGGTACATCAAGCCCTCTTGGGTTAAACTGAGCCAGCCGATGTGTTTCTATAAACATAGGCTGTTTGAGGTAGTCCTGAGCTGCAACAAAGGCCGGATTGAATCTTTCTACATGGCCTACCTGCATTTTTAAGCCGTTCTCCGTTGATAAGCGGATTAATTCTTCCGCTTCAGCAATTGTATTGGTCACAGGTTTTTCAACAAAAACATGCTTGCCTGCATTCAAGGCCTGTTGGGCACATTCGAAGTGGGAGAGTGTGGGGGTGACAATATCGACCAAATCCACCGCCTGCAATAAGTCGGCAATGGTTTGGAAGCTTTTGATACCGAACTCCTCAGAAACAGTGCTGGCGTTTTCTGCAATTGGATCATAAAACCCAACAAGTTCATATTCTGGAATATCTTTGATACACTTAATGTGAATTTTGCCAAGATGGCCTGCTCCGAGGACGCCTATTTTAAGCATAAATGATGAGGTTTTGCTGAGGGCAAAAGTAATGATTAATCATTCTATGTTCTAAGTTTGAACCTTCAAGTTTGGTAATTAACGAGGAAGGTAGAACTTCGAAGCAGAAACCGACAAATGAAGTATTATATCATAGCAGGTGAGGCCTCTGGCGACATGCATGCTGCCAACATGATGAAGCAGTTAAAGCTGATGGATTCGGAAGCCTATTTCAGGGTTTGGGGTGGTGACCGAATGGCCGAAGAAGCGCAAGAACTTGCAAAGCACATTCGCGAAACTTCATTTATGGGTGTATTTGCGGTGGTCAGACATTTGAAGACCATTAAACAAAACTTCAAGTTCTGTGAAGAGGATATCATGGCCTTTCAACCAGATGTGCTCATTTTGATTGATAACTCAGGCTTCAACTTGCGGATCGCCAAGTTTGTGAAGAACTCGAAACTGACAACTCGTATCTTCTATTATATTCTTCCACAGGCCTGGGCCTGGAAAAGGAAAAGAGTTCATACCATTCAAGGATGGACTGATAGGCGATTTGCGATACTTCCTTTCGAACCGGATTTTTATGAATCCTATGGTTACAAAGTCGATTATGTAGGTCATCCCATTCTAGACTCTATGGAGAAGCGCAAGCCGGACCTTCTCGAGCGAAGTGAATTTCTCTCGGAGAATGACCTGGGAGATAAGCCGATCATTGCCTTGCTGCCGGGAAGTAGAAAGCGAGAGATCAATACCAAGCTTCCTAAAATGCTCAATGTGGTAAAGCACTTTCCTGACCATCAGTTTGTGATTGCAGGTTCTGAAACCATTGATGCGTCACTATATGATCAGTATAGAAAGAACAATGTCAAGGTGCTTTTCGGCAAGACTTATGATATTCTCAATAATGCAAAAGCTGCTCTAGTCACGTCAGGCACAGCCACTTTAGAAACGGCTTTATTCAAAGTGCCTCAGGTAGTTTGCTATAAACCGGGTTTTGTAACCTATTATTTACTCAAAGGTATTATCAGCATCAATCATATCTGTATGGTTAATCTGATATTGGACAGAAGAGCTGTTCCGGAGTTGATCGAGGCAGACTTGAATGAGAAGCGCATGACGAGTACTCTGCAAGAGATACTCAAATCAGAGAACAGAGAAAGAATTCTTTCAGACTACGCTGAACTGGAGACAAAATTGGGAGGTGCTGGTGCTTCTGAAAGAGTTGCCAAAATGATGATCGAAGATTTAGGAAACTAATCTGGAAAATTGATAGTTTCACAATCATGGACAAGCAAACCATTGTAGATAGCATTGCTGCATTTCCCGCATTATCTGAGGTGCCAAGAGCTCAAATTGAATGGGTCATTGAAAGGGGCGAGTATCGTGAATACAAAGCAGGCGAATCATATTTTAAACCAGGAGATCCTATAGACAAACTAATATTCGTTTTAGAAGGTATCATAACCTTTAAAATGGAGCAGAACGGTCAGTTCAAAGAACTCGGAAGACTGACTGAAGGAGCAATTACAGGGGCTTTGCCCTATAGCCGGGCGCAAACGGCAAGTGCCATTGGTTCTGCGGTTGTCGAAACAAAACTCTTTGTGCTTGACAAAGGCTATTTCAGAGAATTGGTTTGTGACTGCCATGAACTCACCACAGTGTTTGTCCATGAAATGACTGATCGCGTGAGGAGCTTTACCAGAACTCAGCAGCAGAACGAAAAACTGATGGCCCTGGGTAAACTTTCAGCGGGTTTGGCTCATGAGTTGAATAACCCCGCTGCTGCCATTGTCAGGAGTTCTGAATCTCTTCAGAGTCATTTGGGTACTGTGCCTGAGAAGTTTAAGAGAGTGATTAACATGAAAGTGACTGAGGCTGAAGTTGATTTTGTCAATGACTTGCTCTTTGGGAAACTCGAAGCTGGCATTGACAAAGGGGAATCTTTGATGCAGCGTACGGAGAGAGAGGATGAACTGACGGATTGGTTAGATGATAATGGTTATGGAGACTGTTATGCGCTGTCTGAAACACTGGCAGAGTACGGTTTTTGCGCAGATGATCTACAAGACTTGGTTGATAATACCAGCGAGGAATCTTTTCCATCTATTATTGAATGGATGGACAACGTATTGACTACCGAAAAGATGGTAGGTGAAATCAAAGAAGCTTCGAACAGAATATCCAAACTGGTCAGTTCAGTGAAGAGTTATTCGCACATGGACAAAGCAGCAGAAATGGAAGCAACTGATGTGCATGTGGGTATCCATAATACGCTGACAATGCTAAATCACAAGATCAAGAAGAATAAGGTCAAAATTGAAGAAAACCTTACTGATGATTTATCTAAAATTGAGGCAATCCCGGGAGAGTTGAACCAGGTCTGGACGAATATTATGGACAATGCCTTGGACGCTATGGAGAAAGAAGGCGGTACAATGAGTATAGAGACAGTACAGAATGAGAGTAATGTAATGGTCAGTATCATTGATTCAGGTCCGGGCATTCCAGAAGATATTCAGAGTCGCATATTTGAGCCTTTTTTCACTACCAAGGATGTAGGTAAGGGAACGGGTTTGGGACTCGAAACCGTTCAAAAGATTGTAGAAAAGCATAAGGGTTATATTAAGCTGGAATCTAAGCCAGGTAAGACTAAATTCGAATTCTGTTTCCCCAAAAAAGGATAAACTAACACATGGCAAAACTACCTATCATTTTTACTGTTGACGATGACGAACAAGTACTGGCAGCCATTAGAAGGGATGTCAGAAAAGAATATAGACGAGACTATCGCATCATGAGTACCACCTCTGCACAGGAGGCGCTTGACGCGTTAAAAGAATTAAAGCAGAAAGGAGAGGATGTAGCCCTTTTTCTTTCAGATCAGCGTATGCCTGAAATGTCGGGTGTTGAGTTTCTTGAACAAGCCAAAGAACTGTACCCTAAGGCTAAACGCGTGTTGCTTACTGCATATTCAGACATTGAGGCCGCTGTTAAGGCAATTAATGATGTGCAGTTGGATTACTATCTGAATAAACCCTGGGACCCACCGGAAGAAAAGCTTTACCCTACACTTAATGACTTGTTGGACGAATGGCAAATCAATCACATTCCGGTATTCAAAGGGATTAGAGTGGTGGGCTATCAGTATTCACCAAAGTCACATGATATCAAGGATTTTCTTTCCAGAAATCTTATGCCTTATCAGTGGCTTGATATTGAGACTGAGGAAGCTGGCAAAGAGTTGTTGGGACTTGCTGAGATTGAATTGGCTGACCTTCCAGCAGTCTTCTTCGAAGATGGCACCCATGTAAAGGACCCCAGCATGACCAACTTAGGCGATAAAATTGGTCTTCAAACAAAAGCGGCTGAGGAAATGTATGACGTAGTTATTATTGGAGCAGGCCCTGCGGGGATGGCTGCTGCAGTATACGGTGGTTCAGAAGGCTTAAAGACTTTAATGATTGAGAAACACGCCCCAGGTGGACAGGCCGGAACAAGCTCACGTATTGAGAATTATCTGGGTTTTCCAAAGGGACTTTCAGGTGCCGATCTTACCCATAGGGCCATTACTCAGGCCAAACGTTTTGGTATAGAATTTCTTTCTCCTCAGACCGTAACGGGAATAGAGACGCAAGACAATTATAAAATTGTTCAACTCGAGAGCGGAGAAAAGATCAATACTAAGGCCGTTATTATCACAACAGGGGTGCAATACAGACACCTAGAATCGAGAGGGATTGATGACTTTACAGGGAAGGGTATTTACTATGGCGCAGCCACTACAGAGGCTAATGCCTGTAAAGGTAAGAATGTCTACATCGTAGGTGGTGGTAATTCTGCTGGTCAGGCGGCCATGTATATGGCCAAGTTTGCCTGTGATGTGCATATTGTAATCCGTAAGCCTGATTTGTCATCCAGTATGAGTCAATACCTGATTGATCAGATTGACGGCACGGAGAACATCCATTTAGTACCAAGAACTGTGATTGACGGAGCAGTTGGCGATGGTAACCTGGAATGTGTGGAATTAAAGAATCTGGATACCGAAGAAGTAGTTAAGAAACCTGCTGGAGCCTTATTGATCTTTATTGGAGCAAAACCTTATACAGACTGGACAGGAGATGATGTGATCAAGAATGACAGAGGTTTTGTGATCACAGGGCGTGATTTGCTCAAAGAAGATGATCACAAAAAGATCTGGAAGAAGGAACGCGAGCCTTATTTGCTGGAGACAAGTACCCCTGGAATTCTGGCGGCCGGAGATGTTAGGGCGGGAGCTATGAACCGGGTAGCCTCAGCAGTAGGTGAGGGGGCTATGGCCATTAAGTTTGTACATGAGTATTTGGCTGAGGTATAGGTCATTCTATATTTTTTAATATTTCTTCTGAAAAGCAATTTGGTTGCGTTAAATTGGTGGTTAACAATCAATTAACCTTTGTTGCCTAATTCGTTTAACTCAGCCTGCCATATGACTTTTCGCAAGTACTTTTCTGTATTTTTTGTTCTATTCTTATCTGGTGTTTTAATTTCCGGCTGCCAGTCTGAGGCACCCCAAAAGCCCTTTTTATTGGGGCAGGGAGATGGTATAGATAATGCCACACTGATGGTGCGAGATTTGGAAACAGCCATTCGTTACTATCGTGATACCTTGGGGTTTAGTGTAAGGGGGGCACAAAAAGGTGTCTTGGAAGGATCTATGACGGCTTCTGTTTCAATCCCGGATATGAGTTCTTTCGAATTGCTCAGTATAAGTGATTCTGCGGATGAGGCTGCCATTCCAACATTTATTAAAAGCTTTTTATCGTCTGATGAGGGTGTAAGGATGTATTCACTCTCTACTTCTTCAACGGATTCTACTTTTATGCAGTTGACTTCTAACAGCTATGCCATGGATTCGGTACGCTCTTACAGAAATACTGCCCGAAAGCCCGAAGGCTGGTCTTGGGATGATGGAGCCCCTACCACCAGGAGTCTTGATTTTGATGCATCGAATCCACCTGCTCAATTACCAAGATTTATTGAAAGTGTTGGGTATGATTATGTAGGGACGGATAGTGACTGGAGAACCTATTATATCTATGGCAGAATGTTCAATAAACACACCAATGGCGTAATTGGAATGTCCGCAATTCGTGTTGCTGTAGAAGACCTCACCGCCTCTCACAAAGAATTTGAAAAGATGGGTTTTGAACTGATCGATAAAACTGAGACACTGGTCAGATATCAACTTTACAGAAACCATGAACTCCATTTAGTTTCGGCCGATAGCGAGCAATCGATTAAAGACTTTGTGACCAAAAGAGGAGAAGGTGTCTTTGGCCTCAGATTTCAAGTAGAGCAACTGGATTCTACCTATCAATATTTTAAAGACGAACTTCCGAAAGAAGCGCTTTCCAAAACTTCAGACCTCATTACCATACGACCTGACTATGCCTATGGTGTCCAATTGGAATTTGAGCAGGAATCAGATGAGCAAGGCCTAATGGCTCGAAAACTTATGCCCAAGCAAGACCTGGACAGTACAGCTATTGTACATGCTAAAGAGTTGTACACCAAATATTGTACACTCTGCCATGGAGAAAACAGAGAGGGCTATGCGGCCGATAATGCCCCATCTTTACGCTCTAAATCACTTTTAGCAACGAGTAAGAATAATAACTTCATGCGCTATACGATCCAGTTTGGCAGGGCCAATACAGCGATGGCGGGATACTTGAAAAATCAAGGAGGTCCAATGGAGTATATAGAAATTGAGTTACTGCTGGAATGGCTCTATCAGATGGCGGAGGTAGAGGAACCCATAGACGTTTCCAGAGAACCGGTATTAGGGGATATTTCTCTTGGCGCTGAAGTCTACGAAGCCAACTGTGCGACTTGCCATGGAGCAGATGGCGAAGGGGTTTCGGCTCCTGCACTTGGAAACCCAGTACTGCTAGCCACTGCTACCGATCACTTCCTCAGGTACGCGATTTCCGAAGGTAGAGATGGTACTCCAATGATCGCCTTTAAAGATAGTTTGAGTGATGAGCAAATTGATGGATTGACAGCTTTCTTGAGAAGCCGAGCCTCTGGTTGGGATATTCCTGAACCAGGTGACGTGGTCATTCCTTCTCCAGAGGAATATGTATTAAATAAAGACAATGAGGCGCCTGTTTTCGAACTGAAAGAAGGGAAGTTTATTTCAGCAGCACAGGTGAATCAGGCAATTAAGGATAACAAGCGGATGGTTATTCTCGATGCACGCTCAGAGGTGGCCTGGCGTCAAATGCATATTCCTGGTGCTGTGCCGGTTCCGTACTACAAAGAACCAGAAGAGTTTATCAATGACATCCCTAATGATGGTACCCAAATCGTGATTTATTGTGCCTGTCCTCATGCTGCCTCGGAGCGAGTTTTAAGCACGCTAAAACGTAATGGCTTTACAAATGCTGCTATCATTGATGAAGGCATATTAGTTTGGGCCCAAATGGGATTTCCTGTCCGGAACGGTAGTTAGTAGGTGAGGTTGTTTCAGAGGTTTTTATCCAGTTATAAGAAAGAAGCGACACCTACTAGTTTTCTTTTGTTTTGTTGCAATAATCTCTCAAATCACGCTTATAACAATCCACTAATGTTTTAGTTTTACCACCAATACTATTCAAGTCATCTAAATAGGACAATGATGTATAAAGGGTTGCAGTTAACATTACTTTTTCTCTCCTTTTTTGTACTTGACGCTTGTCAGGGGGATAATAAGGCATCATTCGTTTCGCTTATAGCTTCAGAAGAGTTACTGTCCTTTGAATTGGATGGTAGTACCTCGAATATTAGCACTTTTTTGGAGCTGTATTACGATGAAAATGCTAATAGAGAATTGCTCTTTTCTTTGAATCAAATGAATAATGAGGTTCAGGTTTATGACCTTGAAAGCCAACAGCTTATCAATAGAATGCCGTTTGACGTTGAGGGAGAACGGGGAGTTGGGAATATCTCAGGTTTTCATGTCCAGAATCTTGATAGTCTCTTTTTGTTTCCCAATAATGGTAATCGCTTGTTTCTTACTGATAGCAAGGCAGAAGAAATTAGACGCATTGATTACCGGGTGCCAGATGGTTACGGAAATGCCCAAGTCACCTCTAGTTACTTTTCGGCCAATGCCTTTCTGCAATCAGGTCAACTCGTGGTTAAAACGCTCTATCAGGGAAATTACAGCAATATCAATAATCAAGAATTGGGTAAAAAGTATCTGTCATCTGCTATTGATTTAAGTTCTGGGCTTGCGGAACATATACCAATTACTTATCCGGAAGACTATATGGAAGATGTTAAAAAGCACTTTCAGTTTAGTCTCTCCACCAGCGATAATGGCACTGTATACAGTTTTTGGGCCGATCATGAGCTATATCTCATGAAGACGTCAACTTCAGAAAGGAGTAAGATAGAAGCAGCGAGTCAATATCTAGGAGGAGAGTGGGAGGCCTTGCCACTAGGTGGTGATCGGCTAGACAGAGCTCGTTACTTTGCAACAAGTGCTCACTATGGCAATATCATCTACGATCCGTTTAGGTCCGTGTATTATCGATTTTGCTACCCAAAAGTTGATGTGAGTAGTGATGAAGATTTAAGGATGCAGGCACTTTATCCCAGTACTTTTTCAGTCATGATTCTGGATAAAGAACTTAATGTGCTGGGAGAAGAGTTCTTTAATAAAGATGTAAAACTGTTGACAAGCAATGTTTTTGTAGGAAGTAAAGGATTATACATATCGGTAAGCCATCCGGATAATGTTTTGAATGAGGAGGCCTATATGCGTTTTAAACTTTATGAGTTAAAACGTTGAGGTTGCTCCTGCTGCGAAGCAACTTAGTTTTAAGTGGAAATAACGATTTTTTTTCTGACGCTATTGGAGCAATTCAATGCTCGGACCATGTACTTGGCTACGTTCAACCTGCTGATTAATAGTTTGGGTTTGGGTAGATTAGCTTGACTTTCAATGATTTTCCTAAGCTTTTTAGAATTAGTCAGCCCCACGGGCCTTACAACCGTCCAATCAAGATTTGAAGCTTCCAAAAGTGCTTCCTGCCTTTCATGGTCTCTGTAAGCAACGCCAATATTACTATTGTTAATAAACCATCGAAACCAAGCAGGAAGGTCAAATTTAGTTTCTGACACGCCCCAGGCACTGCAAACTACTACGCGCTGGATGTTATGCTCATTAGCTACAGCGATAAGCTGCGACATCGTTTTTGACAGGAAATCTTTTGGCGTCCTAAGTCTTGCCCATGGAAAGTCTGAAGTTCGCGAAATATTAAGAGTACTAATTATGGCATCGCAACCCTCAATTGCCTTCGCTAAGTCATCTTTACTTTGAGTGTCTCCTTGAAAGATCTTCAGTGCATCATGTTCGATTTTAACCTTCTCAGGTTGCCTGACAAGGCAGTTTACATGATGTGCTCCGTTCAGAGCTTGCTCCAAAACTAATTTACCAGTTCTGCCGGTGGCACCTAGAAGCAGCATTTTCATGGCGCTTGGTTTATAAGGCCTTCAATCACTTTAAAAACGAAGTAAGTCACAAAGCCGAGATATTCAAAGTCGATGGTTTCGAACTTGTCTTCAGGGTCATGGTGGAAGGGAGAGGTGTCACCTCTTCTGTATTCTTCGGTGATACCAATGGCATTAAAACCAGCTTCTCTGAATTCCTTATGGTCGCTTCCAGTTTCTCTTGTTACATATGCTTTTATGTCAAAGGTGTTGGTATGCTTGCGATAGGCTTCCTTTAGAGATTTGGATGGCACTTCCAGTTCAATATTTCTATCCCCATCTTTGTCCCAACCCACCTGATCAGCGGTATGTACAGAATGGATGTTAAATGATTCTTCTTTCAACCATTTAGAAAAAGCATATGCACCAGCATGCCCTATTTCTTCCTTGTCTAGGAACACGATCATCAGATTCTTTCTTCTGACTTTTTGCTTCATCATGGCCTTTGCTACACCGTAGACCAGAGCACAGCCCGAAGCATTATCACTTGCCCCTGGACTTTCCTTCACCGTATCAAAATGAGCACCTAACAGTACATATTCGTTACTTTCTGAAGTCGCGGGAATGATGGTATAGAGGTTTACTCCCTTGGCAGGGTTTTGCCGCTTGTTGAGCATAGGTATGTTCTCCTCATACGCTCGCTCTATGGGTTGAAGGTTTAATCCCATGAGTTGCTCCTTGATGTATGACCTTGTTGATTCTCTTTCGGCACTGGAATATCTTCTGTTTATTTCTATACCATTGAACTTTGAATGACCTGTCAAAACAGAGATAAAATCAGATTGCTCTGCTTTTAGCTTGGAGATAAAGGCCCGATTCAGGTTTAGGGTTTGGGCATCCTTTGTCCATAGTTCTTCGAACTCCATGGGGTCTTTCCTGTTTTGGGCACAAGATGAGGTAATGAATATGACCAGTAATAGTGGTAGAAAACGCATTGGTGTTGAAATTAAGACTAAGCTATTAATTAACGAATCTTATACCAATTACATACGTTTGTCACACTAACTATAGCTTAGTAAGCTAATTGCTTGACAATATCTTTTGCCACTTTACCAAGCTTTGCAGGAGTTTTTCGGCCACTGTGATTGACTATAATTGAAATACCAAGATTGTATTTCGGAAAAATGAATACCCAGTTTTGAGTACCGGTTGTACCTCCATGGTGATTATAAGAAGTACCATTTTTGTCTTTCCAACCGTTCCACAAGTAGGCCATCCAGCGTGTTTTCTTTTCGTAGATGATCTGCTTTGACTCCTTTAGTGCTTTATCATCACTATTGAGATTAAACTCTATCCACTTCATTAAATCGGTGAGTGTGGCGTTTACTCCATTGCCGCCACCCCAAAGTGGAATGATTTGAGATGGGGAAGGAGTTTCATTTTTCGACCAGTAACCTTTTGCCAGCCTCTCTTTCTGCGCTGCTGTCAGTCTAACGCCTGAATCACTCATCCCAAGACCATCAAAAATATGTTCTTTCAGAAGTGTGTCAAAGGGTTTGTTATAAACTGTAGTGAGCATATAAGCCAGCAGTTCAGCTCCAGCATTGGAGTATTTGTAGTTAGCACCAGGAGCCGATTGGGGCTTAAACGCCTTTAAAAGCTCCAGAAATCTCTCTTTGGTCATCTCTTGTTCTAATGACTGAAAAGTGATCGGGACTTCATTATCTGGCTTTTCAAAGGCTTCCGCCATGTCAGGTGACATAAAATGTGGAAGTCCTGCTGTATGCGTCAATAGGTGCTTGACTTTTATAGGTTTGTCTTCAAATGACAGATTTGAGAAGTCTCCGGTTATGAGGTCATCAATGTTGTCTTCTAAGTTGATTTTACCTTCCGTAACAGCTTTGGCGACCAGATAGCCGGTAAAGGTCTTTGATACTGATGCTATCTCATAAATTGTTTTATCAGTAGGTTTTACGGAGTCATCAAGTGTTCCAAAATGACTCATATAGGTTTGTCCATCCTTGTAGATACCAATCGATAATGCCCGAAATTCTTTGTTTTTGAGTAAGGATTTGCCTTGTTTTTCAATGATGCGCTCAATGTCTTGTGCTAGTGATGCTTGTATGGATACAACAATAATTAATAAGGAGAGGAGTGTTCTCATTCTTTAATCAGGTTTCAGTGTTGGAACCATAACTTTCAAATATTGGGCCATGTTTACTACTTCCAAACTTTATTTCGAAGTAGTTTTAAACTTCAAAGTCAATGGCTTGAGCGGAATCGCTCTTTGGTTTCTGAAGTTGTCACCAAATACTAATTCATAAGCTGTTTCGGTTGCTAATTTTACTTGGTAAGTAGCTGACTTTCCATCTTTAGCAAAAGTGACTTTTGTTATCTCTGGAAACCCCTCTTCTCCTAATTCTCCAAGTAAAGTTCCCATAAACCTTTTGTCCATTTCTTCCGAAAATGTGATCGTAAAGGAAGACAGGTTTGGACTTACTGTTTGATCATTTTGATCTATGCCAATGATGGAAGTAATCTGTGGTCTTGAAGCTTCGTAGACCTCTTTATAGCTTTCGATAGGTTGAGAGAAATATCCTGTCGCTTCTACAAATTCCTCAATGCTTTTGGTACTGGTATAATCAAGCTCTATCAGCGTTTTTAATGCCAATTTTTTGTCCTTGGATTGATCATAGTATTTTTTTGAAATGGCATATCCAACATAATAGCCTAGATCTCTGGTATTGAATTGGTTGTTAGCGCTATTCCATATCCAGTTATAGTAATGCGGAGAGAACATCTCTTTGATAAACGCTTCTTTCACTTGAGTATCATTTTGCGTACCATAGGCTATAGCAGGTTGAATGGATCGTTGGCCGGAGGCCAGTTCTGCTATAAACTCGGCAGAACCCTCAAACAGGCTTTGGGACAAAAGATCATAGGCCCATGGTGCATTTTGCTGAGTGTGAACAAACTCATGAATGTTTAGGAATGCTAGGTCATTTATCGGGTTAAGCCGTGTGTAATTCTTGAAGTAATTCAGGGCAGGAGGGAATTCTGATACATCAGTGTTTTCATTGGTCATGGCCATTTCTGCACCAATCAATACCATGCCATCGATGGTAGTTCCCGGAGTTCTGAAAACCCCAATCTCAAAGTATACCTTAGCATCCCTGTAATCTGGATAAAGCACCTTAAAACCATTTATTCCGTCCTGAATTCTTTGGGCATAGGTGCTTACCCCTTGGGTGTTTTTGCGAACCGAGCTCCAAAAGCCAGGGTATTTGTTAATCGCCTCAATGTATTCTTCTGCGCTGTATCTTCTTGCTCTGATAATGCCAGATAGACCAGGCGTTCCTTTGTCCAAGTAATACTTTTGGAGGTGCTTTAGTTGAAGCGTACTATCTTGGGTTGAACTGATCTTATCATAAGCTATCCAAAAGTTAGCAATGTCTTCAGTGACAATATTTACTACCTCTGATTTTTGAGCTGAGAGCTGAATTGAAAGGCATACTAGTGCAATTGAAAATAGATTTTTCATGTTGTTATAAATTGAGTTTTTGAAAAAAGGAGTGTACAGAAACCCCTGACCTGAAGGTTTCGGTACCTTTAATTCTAAATCATTATTCGCTTCTAAGACATTGGGCAGGATTAATCCTAGCGACCTTGATGGTTTGAAAACTAATAGTCAACCAGGCGATAAGGAGCGAAGATGCTCCCGCAAGTACAAAGAACCACCATGAGAGTTCAATCCGATAGACAAAACCATTGAGCCAGGATTTAGTAACCCAATAACTTACTGGTAGTGAAAGCATAACAGCCGCTAAGACGATTCTCGTAAATTCTCCTGACACTAGGCGAACTATGGCGAATTGGCTAGAACCAAGCACCTTACGAACACCTATTTCCTTGATTCTCCTTTCGGTTGAATATGACGCTAGTCCAAGGAGTCCGAGACAGGAAATCAGAATGGCGATGATTGAAAAGTACTCAGATAAAGTTGCGACACGCTGCTCAGCCACATACTGTGCTTCATAATCTTGATCTAGAAACTGGTAGTCAAAGTTGAAACCGGGGTTGAATTCAGCATGCAGATCTCCCAGTTTTGAAATGGTTTCGCGCTCAAGACCTTGTTGTAGGCGTGCCATTATGAGCCATGTATCATCTGGTTGAAGCACTAAATAGGCTGGCCCCACTTCTTCATGGAATGTTTTGAAATGGAAATCTTTTACCACACCAATAATTTGGGTATCTCGCCCTCCAATATTTACGGTCGATCCTAGAGGTTGCTCAAGGTTCATGAGTTTAATCGCCTTTTCATTGAAGATAACTTTGTTATAATCGGTTTTATAATCACGTGAGAAGGTTCGGCCAGAGGCTAGTTCTAGTTCCAAGAGTTCTATCATGTCATAGTTGACCCTCAGGTATTCCATGCCGTAAGAGGCCTGAGGATCTTTCCCTTCCCATTTGACATCATACCTCCATCCGGTATAGCCACCTTCAACTAGACTATGGGCTGAGCTGGAGGCCGTGACAATACCGGGCAATTTTTTTACTTCTGTAATAAAAGCCTCCATGTTGAGTTCAATTTGCCCTTCAGCTTCAAAGTAGAGGACGTTGTCTTTATTGAAACCAATATCTTTTTCCTGTGTGAATTGTATTTGATTGTTGACAACTAATACGGACACAATAAGGATAATGGAAATGGAAAATTGAAATACGACAAGCCCTTTCCTCAACCAAAGCTCACGAAGCGAGCCGGAGGGTTGTGCTTTGAGTACTTTTATGGGTTTAAAAGCTGATAAGTAGATTGCTGGGTAGCTACCAGCGAGAAGGCCCGTAATCAAAAGGACCAACGAGAGTATCAATGCGAAATCTGTTGAAAATGTAATGGTCAGTTGTTTACCGGTGATATGATTGAATTCCGGTAAGACCGAACTGGTAATAAAAAGTGCCAGAATTAGCGCGAATGTTGTCATTAGCAATGACTCACTCAAAAATTGACAGGCTAGAGAGCGTCTGCTGGCACCTATTGTTTTTTTAATGCCGATTTCTTTCATCCGTCTTGATACTCTGGCGGTCGCTAGATTCATAAAATTGATGCAGGCTATGCCTAGAATGAATAGGGCTATTAGAATGAACAATCTGACATTTGAAATGCGACCACCTACTGAACTACCATTTTCATATTTTCCATGGAGATATAGATCTGCATACAAAGTGGCTATTGGTGTAATATTTTCTTCCCCATTATGATCCCGGACAAAGTCCTTAATCTTGTTATTGAAATCCTCGGGTTTAACGTCTTCAGCGAGTATGACAAAAGTTGAGGGTCCGTTATTTTTCCAGTTCAGCACCCAAGAATTCAGTTCTTCGTACTCTTCATAGGTCATGATAAAGTCGAATTGCTGGGTCGAAGAAGTGGGCGGTTTTTTGAATACCCCAGAGACTTGATAATCTCGGAATTGTTGAAAGTTGATGAGCTTTCCTACTACGTCTGTGGTAGTTCCAAAAAGCCGAATAGCCAGATCATCAGAGATAAGTATGTTCGTCTTTTGCTCTAACACTTTGTCCTTATCTCCTTGAAGAAGTTGGAATGAGAAGACTTTGAAAAAGTCCTTCCCAACGTATTGGCCAACAGCTTTTAAGAGAGCATCTTCATATGAGAGCGTATAAGTATTTGTCCAGGTTTTTGTCACCGCCAATTCAACTTCCGGTAGCTCATCTGCCATGGCCTGTGCTAACCGACCTGGGGTAGCCCGATCGGTTAGAATGCCATTTGAGGTAGTACTATTAGAGAGTATTTGGTACAGCCGATCGCTGTTTTGATGAAATTGATCAACCCTTAGTTCGTCATTTACCCAGAGGTAGATGAGCAAGGTACAGACCAAACCAGAGGCTAGGCCTAGTAGGTTAATGACAAAAGCACTTTTATACCTCAGATAGCTCCTGAGGGTGAGCTTGATGTTATGTTGTAGCATACCAATGTTGTTGAGTTTTTGATTACCGCTTAGCCTCTTCATGAGGTTAGGGCGAATAAGTTTAATGACCTCTCGATGATATATTCTTCGAGCTTTTTTAGGTGAATATAATTCAAGGTTTTCCTGAAAGATCTCGTCCATATCACCCTCTATTTCCTCAAGGTATTCTTCATTGAGAAAGAACCTAAGGAGCTTTTTAGACCAGTTTGGAGGGCTTTGATTATTCATTTCTTAAACATTGAACGGGATTGACCATAGATGCTTTGATAGTCTGGAAGCCAACGGTAAACCAAGCTATAGCCAAAACAGAAATAGCCGAGTAAGCAAAGATGGTCCAATCAAGATTTATAGTATAGGCGAAATTTTGCAGCCACTGGTTTACTATGTAATAGGCTACTGGTAGCGCAACGATTATTGACATGATCACAGTCTTAGAGAAGCTACGAGATAATAGGGCTACTATGCTCCAAGCCTTAGCTCCAAGAATTTTTCTAATGCCAATCTCTTTTGTTCTTCTTTCCGCAGTGAAAGTTGCCAAACCAAATAGGCCTAAGCATGAGATGATAATAGCGACAGCGGCCATATATCTGGATAATTCAGCAACCTTATTTTCTGCATCGTACAAGGCTACATAGTCATCTGATAACAGACTTGCATTGAAAACCTGACCAGGATGCAGTTCTTCAAATACTGCTTCCACTTGCTTTATGGTTTCAGTTTCCAGACCAGGTTTGAGTCTTACAAAATATTGCTTACCGCCTTTTCGGAACCGAATGATCATGGGTTCAATTTTCTTATGCAAAGAACCGTATTGAAAGTCCTTTAAGACTCCAATGATCTCCAATTTCTCTTCTTTGTGTCGCTCCATTTTGGTTCCTACTGGGGCTTTGAGGCCCATAAAGGCAACGGCCGCTTCGTTGACGATCACTTTGTCGATTCCATCATTGAAGTCTCTCGAAAAGGAGCGTCCTTCAATGATCTCTAAGCCCATTGTTTCGATGAAATTGTAACCCATCATGGGGGAGTAAAACAGATGCTTCTCATCATCCTCTGTTCCATCAATCCAATCAAAGCCATCGTTGCTGTCATCGGCAGAAAGGAAGTCACCATTCATGTTTCCAGAACTTATTACACCTGGAATTTTTGACAATTCGTTAAAGAAGGTATGAGGGTCTATGTGTTTTGATCCTCGTTCTCTAAAAGTAAGGACCGCTTCTCTATTATATCCGAGCGGTTTGCTTTGAGTAAATTCAATTTGTTTATTGACCACAAATACACCAATAATGAATATGACGGAAAGGCTGAATTGAAAAACCACTAAGCCCTTTCTGATCCATTCTTCACCTCTCAAGTTTATCGCCTTTCCTTTTAACACTGAAACAGGTTTGAATCTGGACAGATAGAAGGCTGGGTAACTGCCAGCAAATATGCCGGTGATGGACACTAAGGCCACTAAGGGTAACCAATAATCTTGTAGTTGCAGTGAAAGCGACTTGCCAGAAATATCATTGAATACAGGCAAGGTGATGATGACAATACCGATAGAAACAGCTAAAGCCAATAAGGCTAATAATATGGATTCGTTCAGGAATTGAAAGATCAATGAAGATCTGTTTGCACCAATCGTCTTTTTGACACCAACTTCCTTCATCTTTTTTGACGCTTGAGCAGTGGAAAGGTTCATGAAGTTGATGCAGGCAATGGTAAGAATAAAGAAACCAATAAAAGTGAAGAGTCTGACATTTTCTATTCTTCCTCCTGTTTGGATCCCCCCTGTAAATTCCCCGTATAGGTAGTTTTTGGAATATTGTTGGGCAAAGAGTGTGTATTTGAAGCCTTCTGCTTTGTCGTCTAAATAGTTTGCAATTTTGCGATTGAATTCATCAATGTCACTGCCTTTCTTGAGAACTACATAGGTCTGTGCATAACCTCCATTCCACCGGTCAGCCCAAGGGTCACGTTCGATGAGGTTGTCATAATTGAGTATTATATTGAAGTGCTTGGAGGCATTAGATGGTGGGGCTTCAAATATTCCCGAAACGATAAATTCTTTATTGAAAAATCGATTTTCCCACTTTATCCTTTTACCCATTGCTTTTTCTTTGCTCCCAAATATACTTGTGGCCAGTTGCTCTGTGATTGCCACTGAGCCCTTGTCCTTGAGGACTGAACTAGGGTTACCTAAGAGGATATTATATGTTAGTACTTGGAAGAAGTTAGGACTGGCGAACAAGCCATTGACTTCAAAGTAGTTATCGTTAAAAGCCACACTTCCTCGTGGTCTGAAAAAGCCATTACCGACTCTAACAGATTCCTCGACTTCAGGAAAATCCTGGAATAAACCTTCAGCTAGCCTTCCGGTGGTATAATCCCAGGTTTGAGTTTCATCGTTGAAGTCGATGTTTGCCATCACCCAGTATAGACGGTCGTTTTTTTCATGAAAGGTGTCGATAGAGATTTCATCTTGTGCCCAAAGGAAGATGAGTATGGCACAGGCTAGGCCAGTTGACAATCCAATGAGGTTTATAAAGAAGGTTGTTTTGTGTCTTTTAAAACCCCTTAGTGTAATTAGTAAATTGTGTCGTAACATACCAATGTTGTTGAGTTTTTGATTGCCGCTTAGCCTCTTCATGAGGTTAGGACGAATAAGTTTAATGACCTCTCGATGATATATTCTTCGAGCTTTTTTAGGTGAATATAATTCAAGGTTTTCCTGAAAGATCTCATCCATATCACCTTCTATTTCTTCGAGGTATTCTTCCTTCAGAAACCAGCGGAGCAGCTTTCTAGACCAATATGGAATTCTTGATTTACTCATTGCGAAGACATTCGACAGGATTGATCAAAGAGGCCTTTAGGGTTTGAAAACCCACTGTAGCAAAAGACAGCAAGAGTGTTGCTATGGCCACAGCAAGATAAAGTAACAGGTCTGGCGTATAGTGCATCGAAAATCCATTAAGCCAATCGAGTACAAGGAGGTAGCTCACCGGTAAGGCTATAAAAAGTGAGATAGCAACTAAGACAATGAAATCTGTAGACAAGAGTTTGACGAGTGATAATGTACTAGAGCCCAACACTTTTCTGATTCCCACTTCCTTAGTTCTTCTTTCGGTGTTGTACAGTGCTAAACCGAATAGACCCAAACAAGCAATAAGTATAGCCACGATAGTGAAATAGCCTGATAGCGTAACAATCTTCCCTTCTGCCTGATAAACCTGGTCATATTCATCATTTACAAACTTGGGATTGAATGGATACTCAGAATTGAATTGATTATAGGCATCTTCTATGGCTTTAAGTGTTGCGGGCTGGTTTTCCTTGGCAATCTTAACCATGAAGTGATTTCCATTCGGTATAAAACGGATAATAGCGGGTTGCAAGGGCTCATAAAGCGATTGGATCTTGAAGTTCTTCACAATGCCAATTACTTCCTTTTCTGTATCACCATCCATAATGGTTTTGCCCACAATACCCTCAATACCGATCAATTTAGCAGCAGCTTCATTGATCATCAGCTTTTCCGTTTCATTCTTGAATTCTGGAGAGAATGATCTCCCTTCAAGTATTTCGATATTCAGTGTCTCAAAGAAAGAATAGCCAATCTGTGGTCTCCTAAAGGTCACTTCCTCGTTTTCAATAGGGTCTCCCCAGCTGAAACCGCCTCCAGCACCTCGCAATTGGGCAATACTTCCCCCATACAGACTGGTGGAAGAAATAACACTAGGAATTTTATTGAGCTCATTGAGGAAGGGTTGGCGCAGGTCCCTTTCTCTCAAAGTAAAATGAATTAAGTCATCCCTACTGTAACCTAAGTCCACTGTTCGGATATAAGCTATTTGATTGTTTAAGACAAGGAACCCGCTGACAAAAAGGGTTGATACCGAAAACTGTAGAATCACTAAGCCCTTTCTTATCCATAGGTCACTTGTTCCTCGCTTGAGTCTTCCACGAATCAAATCCCGAGATTGAAATTTAGAAAGGTAAAGGGCAGGATAGAGGCCTGCAATTAAAGTTACAGCGACTAATATCAGAACACATAAAGACAGCGTTGAGGTTTCAGCAAACAATGACAGTTCTTTACCAATGACTTGATTTACTGCTGGTAACAGCAGGTTAACAAAGCCAATGGAAATTAAAAGTGCTAGAAGTGTAATTAAGAATGATTCGATCAGTAATTGTAAAACCAATGCATCTCGTCTCACTCCAAAGACCTTTTTTACCCCGATTTCCTTTATTCTTTTCGAAGCCTGAGCTGTGGAGAGATTCATGAAGTTGATACAGGCCAGTAATAGAATAAAAAGGCCAGCAGCTGTCATAAGTTTTACATAGGCTATCCTTCCTCCTGAAGCATTTCCATTAATAAACTCACCTTTCAGGTAAATTTGCTCGAAGGGGTAGACCATTAAGAGATTTTCATCCCTGTAAGGCTTATCGACAATGGCTTTTTCGAATTTTTCATTGAAAGCGCTTAAATCAGTACCTGGTTTCAATGTGATGTAGTTTATGGCACCATTTGCGGTCCATTCCCGCAGCCATTCTTCATGTTTTAAGGCCATTTTGTAATTGACTACAAAATCAAATTTGAGTGTGGAATTCTTAGGTGTTTTTTGAAACACTCCAGTAACCAGATATGAATCATTGTACAGGTCGCGATTTGCTTTGAGCACTTTGCCATTGGCCTTCTCAATAGTGCCAAAGAGTGCAATGGCTAATTGTTCAGAGATAACAATGGCATTTTCTGGAGCTAGAACCTCTTCTTTGCTGCCAGATAGGAGATTAAAAGTAAAGGCATTAAAAAAGTCTTGATTGGCAAAAATGCCACTTCCTTTAGCTTCTTTGTTGTCAGTTTCAGATTTGAAAATCGCCCTCCTGCTCATTTCAGCATCGCTTACCGTAACGGCATGGTCAATCTCAGGGAATCTCTCTTTTATAGTTTCGGCAAGGATAAAAGGTGATCCAAAATCCGTTTCAATACCTTCAGGTGTTACTTCATTTTCAAGCACCTGATAGAGGCGGTCTCCATTAATATGAAATCTATCAACACTGTACTCATCATAAATCCATAAATAGATCAGTAATGCAGCTCCAATGCCCGTTGAAAGTCCAATAATGTTAATTACAAATGACGTTTTATAACGGTTAAAACCTCTAAATGATAGTTTGATGCTATGGGCTAATAGGCCCATAACAGTATATTTTTGTTTGTTCATGACGCTTTTAATTAGATTGAGTTTGAAGAGTCGAAGCACTTCCATTAGGTATTTGATATTCGCGCGCTTAAGACTTTTGGTACTTCGCAAGTCGTAATAGATTTCTTCCAGGTCGCCCTCTATCTCTTCGAGGTATTCTCCCTTGATGAAAGACCTAAGAATTTTGACAAGCCAACGCGGTGGTTTAATGTCTTGTGATGGCGAAATTCTATTCATTTCTTAAACACTCAGCTGGATTAACCATAGATGCTTTGATAGTCTGAAAGCCAACAGTAAGCCAGGCAATGAGCATAGCAGAAATGCCTGCTATAGCAAAGACCCACCATTGTAGATTTATGGTGTACGCAAAGTTTTCCAACCACTTTTGTGCAACCAAATAGGCTACAGGGACAGAAATGACGATTGATAATGCAACTGTTTTTGTGAAAGTGCCAGTCAATAACCTAACAATGGTCGCATGGCTGGCTCCCAATATCTTTCGGATACCTATTTCTTTGCTTCGTCTCTCAGCAGTGAAAGTTGCCAGTCCGAATAATCCCAGACATGAAATGATGATGGCAATTCCAGCCATATAGTTCGAGAGTCTGGCTACTTTGGTTTCAGCACTGTATAGCGCCTCGTAATTGTCATCCAAGAAGGTCACATCAAAGTTGTATTTGGGGTGGAATGCCTTGTATACTTCTTCAACTGCCTTGAGTGTGACTAACTCAGTACCCTCTTGAATCTTAAGCATATAGTTTGCCCCTAGATTCCTGAATCTAATTACCATGGGTTCTATTTCCTGATGCATTGACCCATACTGAAAGTCTTTAACTACACCTACGATTTCACGCGCCACGTCACTGTAATAGCCATCTTTTAGTATAAAGCCAATGGGATCTTCAAGGCCCATAAGCTCAACAGCAGATTCATTGAGTATTACTTTGTTGTGGTCGTCATTTAGTTCTCTCGAGAATGACCTGCCTTTGACTATCTCGAGGCCCATCATCTCAATGATGTTGTAACCAAATTTCGGGGACTTAAATAGGTGGTTTTGATCATCTTCGGTGGAGGGGTCCCAAGTATAGCCACCACTTGAATCGAAGCCCCAGAGAAAATCTCCGGCCATATTCCCGACTGATAGTACGCCAGGAATCTTGCTCAATTCGGATAACATCGGCTGTGGGTCTGTATCAAATTGCCCCTTTCTTTCAAATGTTATGATGTTCTCTCTTTGGTATCCAAGGTCCTTATTAAGGGTAAATGAAATTTGCTGGTTAATGATAATAACAGCCGTAATGAAAACGATGGATAAAGTAAACTGAAGAACGACAAGTCCCTTTCTTACCCAGTTTTCTCCTTTAAGATTGGCGTAGCGTCCTTTTAATACTTCTATCGGACGGAATTTGGAAAGGTAGAAGGCAGGATAACTTCCAGCAAAGAGCCCTGTGATCAATACTAAGAGAAACATTCTTGGTAAATACTGCTCTAAATCCAGTACAATGCTTTTTGACGTTAAATCGTTGAACTGGGGTATAAGAAGGCTGACCAGTAATATTGCAACAACAAGCGACAATAAAGAAAGCAGCAGCGACTCTGAAATAAATTGAAAGATCAGTGAGCGCCTGTCAGCACCGATAGTCTTCTTGACGCCAACCTCTTTCATTTTCTTAGAAGCCTGCGCTGTACTCAGGTTCATAAAGTTGATACACGCAATCATCAGAATGAAAATGGCTACAAAGGTGAAGAGTCTCACACTCTCAATTCTTCCACCATCTTGAATACCGTTATCGTATTGGCCATAGAGGTAATTTTCAGCGTAGGGTCTTAAGAAAAGTGTGAACTTGTCATTATCTACCCTTTGATCCATATAGTCAGCTACTTTTTGATTGAATTCTGTAAGGTTTGTGCCGTTTTTTAAAACAAGAAATGTTTGAGCATATCCACCATTCCATGCGTTTGACCACGAGTCGAAATCAATAAGCCACTGATAATTTACCAGTATATTGAATTGGTGAGTTGCATTAGCTGGCGGTGCCTTGAAGACAGTCTGGATCACGAATTCATTATTAAAGAAATCATTTTCCCATTGAATTGTCTTACCTATAGCTGATTCAGTTGTACCAAAAGCCTTTATTGCCAGGTCTTCCGAAATGGCCACTGCAGATTTGTGCTCTAGGGCCTTAGGGTCACCTATAAGTACAGGGTAGGTAAGTACATCGAAGATATTTGGATCAGAAAACAGACCATTTACTTCGAAATTCTCCTCTTCGAACGAAATAATCCCTTTAGGTCTATGTCGGAAATTTGAGATACGAAGAGACGCTTCTACCTCAGGAAATTCTTCTAACATGGCTCCCGCAAGTTGTCCAGAAGTATAGTCCCATGTGAATTTGTTATTAGAGAGTTGAAAATGGGTAAATGCCCAATAAAGTCGGTCGTTCTTTTCATGAAAAGTATCAACCGAGCGTTCATCGTTGACCCATAACAGAATAAGAAGAGCCGCGGCCAATCCCGTTGAAAGACCAATGAGATTAATCAGAAAAGTGGTTTTGTGTCTTTTAAAACCTCTCAGTGTAATAAGTAAATTGTGTTGTAACATGCCGATATAATTGAGTTGATGATTGCCTCCTATGGCCCTGACCAAATTGGGTCTTAGGAGTTTTATGACCTCCCGGTTATACAGTCTCCGGGCTTTTCTAACCGAGTGAATTTCAAGGTTGTCCTCGAAAACCTCTTCCATATCACCCTCGATTTCTTCCAGGTAGTCCTTCTTGATAAAGAACTTCAGTAATCGGAGTGACCACCGAGGCGGGGGAATATCGTTTTGTAGTTGATTCAAGATTAGCTTCTGGCTATAGAGGGCATCGATGCCCAAAGTTGTGAACGAACATCTTTCATCTCCTGCAATACCCTATGTGCATGGGGTGTGGCCTGATAAATGCGCTTTCTCTTTCCCCCTCGTTTTTGGCTTGCTTCGCCAAACTCTGATGTGAGGAAACCTTTTTCTTCCATTCGTTTAAGGGCGGATTGAATCGAGCCTACACTGAGTGTTTCTTTAAGTCGATCTTCCAGCTCACGTTTGATTTCTACCCCGTAGGCATCCGCCTGTAGTACTACCACTGTCATCAGCACTAGTTCTTCAAATTCACCGAGTTTCGTCTTTTTCATTTTCTATATTATTCGTAATTGCAGTAAATATATAAAAATATATTATTCGTAATTGCAGTTTTAATAAGAAATCTGATTAACTGACTTCTTGAATTTCAAAAGGATGCATGCTTTAGAAAAAAAATATGAAACGATAGGGCAGGGCTTACCTCTTTTTCTTTTTGCGCCTATTGTCCTTTGAAGATTCGGCTTCGCGCATCAACTGCTTCCAGTTATCTGAGGTGTCTTCTGTGGTATCGAGTATGAGCTGGTACTCACCTTTTGAAATTTCGATCCTTTGAATACGTTTACCCAGTGCTTCTTCAATCTCAGCCAACTGATCTTTTTCTTCTGTGCTGCAAAAGGACACAGCCTGTCCTTTTTCCCGACCTCGGCCGGTTCTACCCACGCGGTGGACATAGTTTTCTGATGACTCAGGAAGGTCGTAGTTGATGACATACTCAACGTTTGGCACATCAATACCTCGGGCACTGACGTCTGTTGCAATAAGCACTTTGAGTTCACCTTTTCGAAAGCGTCTCATGGTTTGCTCTCTTTCGGCTTGAAGCTTATCACTATGGATGGTATCAGAAACTATGTTGACCCTCTCCATGGCTTTCTTCACTCGTTCTGCCCGAACTTTTGTTCTTACAAAGACAAGCATCTTCTTATCGGGATCATTGTTGATCATGTTTTCCAAAAAGAAACGCTTGTGATCCATTTCCACAAAAGCTACAGCATGGTCTATGTTTTTCGCTACAGGGTTTTTTGGTGAGATTTGAATACGGATTGCATTGGTAACCAATGAATAGGCCAGTTTCTTAATTTCCGGATTTATAGTAGCTGAAAAAAATAAGGTTTGTCTTCGTTTAGGTAAATGACGCATTAAATCCCGAATGTCCTTGATGAAACCAAGGTCGAGCATATGATCGGCTTCGTCCAATACGAGAATTTCAATACGAGAAAGTTTTAGTGCGCCTTGACTAACAAGGTCAAACATACGGCCGGGAGTAGCTATGAGTACATCTACTCCCTTCTGAAGCTGTTTAATTTGGGGAGCTTGATCAACACCTCCGTGAATACAAAGCGTATTTACACGTGTATGTTTGCCCAAAGTCTTGAACACATCCTCTATCTGTAAGGCTAGCTCATGAGTAGGGGCCATCACCAGACACTTTACTCCGTCAGGCCTGAGTTTTGCCGATTTTCGTTCTTGAAGAATGTGAAGGATTGGGATGGCAAAAGCTGCAGTTTTTCCAGTTCCGGTTTGAGCAATTGCAAGAACATCTTCGCCCTTCAGTACAGCAGGTATGGATTTATATTGAATATCTGTAGGCTTCTTATACCCTAGTTTGCTAATGCTGGTTTTGATGCCATCGGCTATGCGATATTCTTCGAACTTCATGGGCCGCAAAGATACCGGATATTAGTGCTATTTGATCAAATTCTATGATTGTTTTGACCATCTTCCATATTCAGGGCTCTGATTGCCATGATTCAAGATCCAATTTCTTGATTATCTTTCTTTGTGACTTCTTTCAAAAAGCTTCTGATATGGGAAAGACCGATGAGTCAAAAACGACTATTACTGTGGGTTTTTCTCACGTTTACTTTGATTGCCAGTATTCAATTTCTACAGTACTACATCTTTTATAATAGCAGTTACCCATTTCCCTATGTTGCCAATCTGATCAATTCTTTTGGTACGTTTTATACCTACTTGATTTTGTTGCCGCTCTTATTTTTTAGCACCAAAACTATTTTTTCTAATCTGAAGAACCCTTTAAGCAGGACACTGCAACTGATGCTTTCCGGGCTGTTGGTGAGTATGCTTCATTTGTTTGTGATGCACATCCTCAATTGGCTGCAAATTTATCAATGGACCGAAGATCCATTCTGGAGTCTATACCGCTTTTTAATCTCTAAATGGCTTCATTTTGAACTTACAGGGTATTTTTTATTTGTTTTAGCATGGCGGTTTTTGGTTTTTGAAAAGAAGGAGTCACAGGTGTCTGAGCCTCAATATTGGACACAGATAAAGGTGAAGGAATCCGGACTGGTAAGCTTTGTCCCTGTAGAGGAAATTAGGTGGATTGAAGCTTATGATAATTACATAAAGGTCCGAACCAAAACGGATAAATTGCATCTGGTTCGAATGCCCTTGAGGGAAGTCGAGGCCAAGTTAAATTCGGATCAATTCAAGAGAATTCATAGGTCAACAATAGTTGCCATCAAAGAGGTAGTAGCGATCCACCAGGACAATGGCCAATACAGAGTTTTGTTAAAAGACAATTGCACCCTTAAGCTTAGTCGGACCTTTAAAAAGTCGATAGAGGATTCAATTCGCGTTTAGCTTCACCCCGAAAAATTGCATTTCACCACATTTTGTCAACTGGGATAGTCTCAAGGCGTAATCTTGAGCAAAAGATCAAATCATGAAAATTCTGAAATTAATATCTCTAGGTATTGTATTGTCTCTAGCATTTGGTGCAGATGAGTCTATTGTGAAATTAAATGTTGAACCCAACCACTCCACTGTGGGCTTTGTGGTACCGATAGCGGGGGGAATCACAAAGGTGAGAGGAAAGTTCATGGACTTTCAACTCTACATGGATTATGACGATGTTGATTTCACCCAGTCCAAAGTCAAATTTGTTATCCAGGCTAAAAGTATAAACACAGGTATCGAAGACAGGGACAATCATTTGCGATCTGCAGACTTTTTTGAAGTTGAAAAGTATCCTGAAATAATATTTGAGGGTACACAGATCAAGCAGGTTGGTGATGCATATGAACTGCAAGGGAATCTCACCATGCATGGTGTCACCAAACTGGTCAATATCCCATTTAGAGCTACCCAGCTAGGAAAAACTCAAGTAGCCATTGGACTAAACTGGAAATTGAGCAGAAAGGATTTTGGTGTAGGAGTAGGCTTCAAACATACTTCCATTAAAAATTTCATTGGGGATGAAATTGGTGTGGAGGTTGACTTTTGGACAAGAAAGGCGAAAGATCAGGGTAATTAATTTGAATTAATGATAAGCAGCGCATTCATTTGCATATGCGCCAGATTTTAAGAATCAGTTGGGCCCTGCAGCTATTAGTCGTTGCCAATGAGATTTCCGCCCAATCAGGAAAGTATCTTAATGTCGATACGACCAAATATATCATTTGGAGCGAGGAGAGACCTATTTCTTGGTCTGACTATACACAACTAGATACAGAATATGCAAATGCCACAGCCCTCACAGCTGTTACACATTCTATAAGAGGGGCGATAAGCAAGGGCAAACCGAGTTTTGAAGTGTATGTACTTTTTAAAAAGGAGGACTCTTGGGTGACAGACACCTCTGATATGGCGCTGTTTGCTCATGAGAAACTGCACTTTGACATTGCCGAAATGTATGGTCGAATGCTGAGAAAGCAAATTGCAGTCATGGGGAAAAAAGGGGTAAACGATTTGGCTGAATATAGAAAGGCAATAAAATATTTGCTGGCCAAATTCAAAGAAAAATCTTTTGAATACGATGAAGAAACCAACCATGGCACCTTGACAACTGAACAGCGGAGATGGCAAATCTTCGTTTCATCTGAGTTGCAACGTTTGCATGAATATATTTAAATATTAATAAGTGTTAATATATTAATATAAAAACAATCTGTGTACAAACAATTATCTTAATTTCCGGTTTCAATAAGTGATCAAATTACACTAATTTGAATCTTTCAATAAACTATAATTGTGGAAGAACCTGTAGTAAAAGAGTACACTAATGGAGAATTGACTGTATTGTGGAAGCCTCAGCAGTGTATTCATTCAGGTATTTGTCTGAAAGGTCTGCCAAAGGTTTTCGACCTGAAACAGCGGCCTTGGGTTAATATGAACGCTGCTTCCTCTGAGGAGATTGTTGGACTTGTAAGAGACTGTCCGTCAAAAGCGTTGTCAATTAAAGGAGTGAGATTCAAAGAAGAGGATAGAAGTGACCAACAAATTACGCTGATTCCAGGTGGTCCAATTATAGTCAAGGGTGGGGCTACAGTGAATGAGCGAAAGCGTACTGAAGTTTTTCACGAAACGGTTTCATTTTGCCGATGCAAGAGATCAAAGAATTTCCCGTATTGTGATGGCACGCACGCTCAACGAAAAGAAGATTAGATTAACAACTATGGCGGTTACCATTAAAGATATTGCAAATGCGCTTCGGATTTCTCCTTCAACAGTGTCCAGAGCATTGAATGATCATCCCAATATTAGTGAGGAGACAAAGAAGGTAGTTTCGGAAAAGGCCAAAGAGATGAAATACCAGACGAATTTCATTGCCGCGGGTCTAAGGACTAAAAAGTCCAATTCCATCGGGATTCTGGTACCACACATTACTAGTTCATTTTTTGCCTCGGCCATTGATGGTATTCAGAAGGTGGTAAGTGACAACGGTTATTTTACGATCATTTGCCAGTCAAATGAAGATTATCATAATGAGATTGACCAAATCCGTTCATTGCTTTCTTGTAAGGTTGAGGGGGTGATTCTATCGCTTTCAAGTGAAACTAATGAATATGATCATCTTGAAATGCTCGAAGCTTATGATACACCATTCGTTTTCTTCGATAGAATTGCGCCTGGCTTTGATATGCCAACTGTTGAGGCAAACGACTTTACGGGAGGTTTCCAGGCAGTGGAACATCTAATCAAAAGAGGTAGAAAGAGAATTGCTCACCTTGGAGGACCGGGTCTTTTAGGAATTAGTAAAAGTCGTTATGAGGGTTATATGGAAGCCTTAAAGACATATGATTATGAAATCAATGAAGATTATGTGGTTTTTACCCAACCTGAGAACGATCATGGAGAGATCATTGAGAAGATGTTTGCAGACCCGAAGAAGGGACCAGATGCCTTGTTCACCTTCAGCGATGAGCTAGCTGTCGAGGCCATTCTTAAGCTAAAAAGTATGGGTTTGAATGTGCCTAGGGATGTTTCCGTTGTTGGTTTTGGAAATAGTAATTTATGTGAAATTGTAGAGCCTCACCTGACGAGTGTAACCCATGAGCCCATTGAAATGGGAGAGGCGGCTGCCGATCTATTATTTAAAGTAATTCACAACAAACATATTCCCCCTCACTTGAAGAATAGAAAGTTTGATTCTAGGGTGATTATCAGGGATTCATCACGATGATTAGAAACGAAGGATGAAATCGCTGAGGTTGTCTTTACGCTCCAAATTCAACTTTTTTCTTACCCTATAGCGACCTATTTCAACACCCCTAACGGATATGTTGAGTAGGTTAGCGATCTCTTTGGTATTCAAATTCATCCTTATGTATGCACTGAACTTGAGCTCCTGAGGGGTTAATCCAGGGTAGGCCTCCTTCAGCCGTGTAATGAATTGTCCGTGCACTTGATCAAAGTTGTCCTGAAACTGTCCCCATTCTTCACCAGATGCTAAATCTCTGTCTATGGATTTGACTATTCTATTCAGTTGTGTTATATGTTGTTTGTCATCTAGCTCCTTATTCAGATTTTTTAAGGTGTTCTTTATTTGGTTGAGCAGTTGGTTTTTCTGAATTAAGTTCATGGCGGAAGAGGTAAGAGCCTGACTTTTTAAGCCAACTTCGGTTGTCAACTTTTCATTTTTCAGTTTAATAATCTCTTCTTCTGACTTTAAAGTGATATGGTCAATTTGAGATTGTTTCTCATCAATCTCCTTGTTCTTTGCATTTTCGAGCGACTGAGCCTTCTTCCTGTGACGCGTGTCTAAGGTTTTGAAGCCTGTGAAAAGTAGCATGAGGCTTCCCAGACCATAGAAAGCATAAGCGAATGTCGTTCGGTAAATAGGAGGGGCGATTTTAAATTGATAATGAATCGTCTCAGTTTCCTGATCGAATATGTTTTTCGCTCTTACCGAGAAGGTATAGTCACCTTCCCTAAGATTGGTATACTCCTTAAAATTAGAAGCTGTCCAATCTGACCATTCATCGTCATATTGGTCCAATTTAAATTGGTAATTAATTTGGCTACCACTTTCAAAATGTGGGGCTGCAAATCCGAACGAGAAGGAATTTTGAGAAAACTTGAATTTCTGAACTTTGGACGGTGAAATTAAATGCCCACTTACAAGAGTTGTGTCAAACTTGCCAGAATTGGTTATACTTCTGAACATGATGTTAAACACATTGCGCTTAGGAACATCTTTAATTCGGGCATAATGAATAAAACCTTCCCGAGCTCCTATTAATACATTTTCATTATCGATGACAGTAATATTCCCTAAGTCATCATTTAACAACTTTTGAACTTTATTAAAGGAATTGGTAAACAAGTCATAGTCAAAATCACCCTTAGGTTCAAGCACTCCCAATTTGTTGCTTTCTATGAAATAGATGTTGCCAATTTCGTCTGTCTCCATATCTACAATCGATGATTCGGTTCCCAGAAGTTGATTGAAGTTTTCCATCGGTTCAAACAGATCTAATTCCTTATTGTATTGATAGAAACCACTTTCAGAGGTGAAAATTAAGCGATTGTTCATCTTGTAGACATTGATCAACAAATCTGAGGGGAAACCATTTTTACTATTATAAAGCTTTGCTTCCTCGATTGAGTTTACGTCTTCAGAAAGTTTTAAGCGAAATGCTCCCTTATAACCTTGAGTAATCCATAGATATTCATCATCGAACTCCATTACTCTGGATGATTCGCTAAAGCCTTGTAACTTCCGAAATTCTGGATTTTCGCTGCCAGATAAGTCGAATCTGTTAAGGCCAAGGTATGTTCCTTCTAGGACAACATCTGTTAATTTTGGGTGTCTCTTAAAGACCCAAGCGCCCTTTTCTCCAAAGAGCTGCACCGACTTTCCTTGTTGGATTTCCATAGGACCATTGTGATGTCCAATAAATAACCGATTTGCAATACGCTGAATGGAGTAGACTTGTCCAGCCGTACCCTCTATAAAGCGCATTTGACCGTTATTGAAAAGATAAAGGCCATTATTAGTGCCTAGGTAAATTCCCTGTGGTGTATTCAAAGCAGTATATCCAGAACCACTAAGTCCCATACGTTCATTAACAAGGGTAAATGGGGAATTAAGGTCCACTCTGGAAATACCGTTGTTCAATGTTAACCAGAGGTTACTCTGGAGGTCCTCATAGATGTAGTTGACGGTTCTATCTCTTAAGCCTGTAGACTGATCGATTTGCAAAATGAGCTGGCCTTCTTTGTTGATGATAACCAGTCCACCATTTTGGGTTCCCAAAGCAATTTGCCCATTGCTTAGTCTAGTAGAGTAATTGACAATAAGTCTTTTTAAGTCCAAAACGGAGTCGACAAGCATAGGCTTAATAATTCCATTGTTGTACATGAAAAGCCCATGATCAAAGGTGCTGATCAGCCAGTTTTCGTTGTCATAGTTGAAGATATTGGAAATACGTTTGTCGCGGAAAAACTCCCCGTTAGTAACCAAGTTTAGTCGATTGTTTTCTAATCTTGAAAGACCTTTACCCCATTCTTGAGTATACAATTGGTTATTATGAAAAAAGGAGATTTCTAAGGGAAAATCAGAGGTTACTATATCAAACTTTGCACCATCATAGACAAAGATTTCTGAGAAGGTACAGAAGTAAACCAAATTGTCTTGACCATAGATCTTCCAAGTTTCATCGAAATCCCGAAAACCACCAGGTAATGAGTCAGCTAATGAAGTGTAAGCCAATGTTCCCATTTCATTTGTGGAGAAGTAACCAAAGTCTCCTTGAGACCCGGTATATATTCTATGGCCTTGGTCTATGAACAGACTTCTTACTTTAGTTCTATTGGGTACTGAATAACTCAGCCAACGATGACCGTCAAACTCCAGAAGTCCCATGTTATTGGCCACGTATAATAAGCCGTTGGACTGTTGAATAATGGACCAGTTTTGGATGCCTGCATTATACTCTTCTGGTCCATAGTTTTGAATCAGTGGCAGCCCCTGTAAGCGGCTGTCTTGGGGCAGTGCTGGTATACATAAGAGGGAAAAACTGACTAAGATTATTGCTTTCCAGAACTTCATTTTAAGCTGACATGTGATGGGGTATGGATTGATAGTTGTGAAATTAATGATTTTGCTTGTATGATTTTTGATTTTATAAAAATGGTCATTATTCGACTCAAACCAAATAATTTACCGCCATTGATGAGTTATTGATGTATAGAATTTCGATGGGTTGATGTGTTCTTGTGAAGGTAGTTTTGTTGCATCTGTGTAAAGAGTAGTGGACATTGAAGCAAAAATTAACACTATGAAAAATAAATTTCTCTCAAGTTTAATGTCACTCGCTCTAGTAGTGGCAGTCGCATCTTGCGACAATGGAAACGCGGACTTCGATATAGTCGATGTTGAACCTACCATTACTATTGGAACATTTGATGGTTTAATTGAAGGAGGTACATTCACTTTGAATGTAACTTTTAGTGATGGAGCAGAAGGAAGTACTACGAGTACACTGGCAAGCGGTACTTGGAATATTACATCTGGTGGAGCTCAAGTAGCGAATGGTACACTGACTCCTTCTGGAGACAATTGGGATGGAACTATCATGGCGACTGGTCTGACTGCTGGTGATCATACCATTACTGTTTCAGCTACTGATTCTAACGGAAATACAGGCACGGCTTCTGCTGACTTTACTGTTGCAAGTGCTATTCCAGATATCACTGGTACATGGGTAATAGAGCCAATTGCTGGTTCGTTATCTGTTGGTCCTGATCCTGGAAGTGGAGCATGGTGGGCTATTCCTGATGCTGACGTGACGGCCAGAGCTTGTTTCTATGATGACACTTATACTTTCGCAGCAGATGGAACATTCACTATAGATGTGGGAGCTGATACTTGGCTAGAAAACTGGCAGACCAATGCAGGTGATTTCTGTGGTGCACCAATTGCCCCAGTGAATGGAGGTGCCTTCACTTATTCTTTCAACGGTGCTACACTAACGGTAAATGGTACTGCTGCCTACCTAGGACTTCCAAAAGTGACTAATGCTGGTGAGTTAGGTAATCATATTGGTGCTACGGATTTCCAATCTGCAATTACATATCAAGTACAGTCAGTAACAGAGACTGGTGCTGAACTGAGAATGGAACTGAGAATTGAGACTACAGCTGGTGTTCACTGGACATTCAGACTGATAAGACAATAAGATGCTCTTTTAAGGCGCCTGCTCTCCTATGAAGTTATTCATAGTGTAGGGTGGGTGCTTTTTTTATACCCAAAATTATGAAAGAGCTACTGCGAATAGGCTGTTTGGGCTTAATTCTAGGAATTATGTCCTGTGATGGGGGAGGGGATAATGACACTCCTGACGATAATGACGATGGCACCGATTCAGGTGTGGATATTCCTGCCACTGGTTTTACTTCACCAACTTCCTATCCAAATATGAGTTTGGTTTGGGAAGAAGACTTCTCAGCCAGTACAATCGACCAATCGGATTGGACCTTTGAAATTGGAAATGGAACCAATGGATGGGGCAACAATGAGTTGCAATACTATCGTGCAGATAATGCATATACGCAAGATGGTCACTTGATCATAGAAGCAAAAGAAGAGAGCTTTCAAGGCTACGATTATACCTCGACCAGAATGATTACGCGAGGTAAAAAGGAGTTTCAATATGGTAGAATTGATATCCGCGCGGCACTGCCGGAAGGTCAAGGCATTTGGCCTGCACTGTGGATGTTGGGATCAAACTTCAATTCAGTAGGCTGGCCTGCCTCTGGTGAGATTGATATCATGGAAATGATTGGTGGAAGCGGTCGTGAGAATACGGTGCACGGAACTGTTCATTGGCAGCATGATGGGCAGCATGCCAACTTTGGTGGTGATGTGACACTACCTTCTGGTACTTTCAATGATGAATTTCATGTTTTCTCCATTGTTTGGACGTCATCCAGGATCACATGGTACATGGACAATCAGGAATACCATGCCATCGATACAACCCCGGCACAACTCAGTGAATTTAGAAATAGTTTCTTCTTCATTTTCAATGTAGCTGTTGGTGGAAATTGGCCAGGTGCTCCGAATAGCACCACTACATTTCCCCAATATTTAATTGTAGATTACATTCGGGTCTTTCAGTAAGGCCCGAATCTTCTTACTTAACCTCTTCTTATGAAAAGTCAATCACGATTTACCTATAAGGTCGCGGCAATCGTTGCGCTCGGTGGCTTGTTAATGGGCTTCGATGCTTCCGTAATTTCCGGTGTTAACAAGTTTGTGCAAATAGAATTTGATATGACAGATGCCCAACTTGGGCTCTCTGTTGGTTCTCTAACTTTCATAGCTGCTGTCGCAATGCTCTTCTCTGGTACGATAAGCGACCGCTTTGGTAGAAGGGTAGTGCTCAAGGCATGTGCTATCATCTTTACGGTATCTGCCGTGGGTTCTGCTATGGCACCCAACTTCATTCTATTTTTGATATTTAGAATGCTGGGCGGTATTGGAGTAGGAGCCTCCTTGATTCTGGCTCCAATGTATATAGCAGAGATTGCACCCCCTAAGATTCGAGGAACAATGGTCTCTTTCAACCAGCTCAATATTGTTATAGGGATATCTCTGGCTTTCTTTACTAACTACCTGATTCTATCTCTGGGAGATTCAGATGCTACTTGGGTAGAGAGCCTGGGAATTGGAGAGCACAACTGGCGTTGGATGTTGGGATTGGAGGCCCTTCCCGCTGTACTATACTTTTTAGGGCTATATGCAGTTCCAAGAAGCCCAAGGTGGCTATTGATGAAAGGTCATGACGAAGAGGCTTTGGGCGTAATGAAAATGTTCAGGAGCGAGGAAGAGGCTGAAGCAGATGCAGCTGGGGTTAAGGCAACGTTAGCAGCAGATGAAGGGAAACCAAAAGCCCCATTGAGTGCCTTGTTTAAGCCAGCGATGGGACTGGTCCTGACCATTGGTTTGGTCGTGGGGATCCTTCAACAGATTACTGGAATTAATTCAGTCTTCTTTTATGCACCAATGATATTTGAGCAAACCGGAGGGGGAACAGACGCAGCTTTTCAACAAGCAATTATCGTTGGGCTTGTGAATCTGGTATTCACAATTATCGCAATGATCTATATTGATCGACTAGGAAGGAAAAAGCTCCTTTCATTTGGCGTAGCAGGTATTGCAATTTTCATGTTCATCATTGGTTATGGCTTTAGCCAGGCTACTTATGAATTGAAAGAAGAAAACTTGTCTAGTTTATCCGCGGAGATTGAATTAACCAAATTAGATGGCTTAGTTGGCAATTCATTTGAGAATGATGTGGTCTATAAAAAAGCCTTAAGGGAAGCTTTGGGTCCTGAAGATGCGAAGATTTACGAGTCAGAGCTTATCACAGCAGCGATCGAAATGAACCCTACGCTCATCTTGGTAGGTATTTTAGGTTTCATCGCTTCATTTGCGATCTCATTAGGTCCAGTTATGTGGGTACTCTTTTCAGAGCTATTCCCACTATCGATTAAGGCTGTTGCCATCTCATTTGTTGGATTTGTTAATTCAATGGTCAGCGCGGGAGTTCAGTCGGTATTTCCATGGGAGTTATCGACTCTGGGGAGTTCTATGACTTTCTTGATTTATGGCGTTTTTGCGGTCTTGGGATTGATATTTATACTCCTTAAAGTGCCTGAAACAAAAGGCAAAAGTCTCGAAGAGCTGGAAAGTATCTTGGTTAAAAAGTAATTCAATGAAGCATTTAAAATATTTTTCAATGCTGGTACTCTCTGTACTTTGCATTGCGTGTGGACAAAGTTCCGGAGACGAAACTGCTATTGATGCTGATGCAGTATTCGAAGCTGAAAACTTCAAAGAATCTTCCGGAAATGTGGTGAAGGACGGTTCAAGCATTAAGTCGTCTGGAGATTCATGGGTAACATATGAATTGAACGTGCCTGCTGTGGGAAGATATAAGACGGAAGTCTTAACCAAAGGAAAGGGTTCCGTTTGGGTGGAAGATTATCATGATAATCCAGATGGAAGAACCTACAACATCACAGGAGCGATCGTAGCCAATAGTGATGATTATACTTTGGTTGGAAAAGTTGGAAGCCCTTTAAACTCTGGTGCGCATAAAATGAAGTTGCATATGTCTGGTGATGTTGAGGTTGACCGGGTTCAATTCACTAAAATGATTGATCATGAAATGACGCCTGAATCTTTGACCCAAAGTACGACAGGTTCTGAGTGGAAACTGGTTTGGTCAGATGAGTTTGATGTAGACGGTGCACCGGACCATACCAAATGGACCTATGACGTTGGAAACTGGGGTTGGGGCAATAATGAGCCTCAATATTATACCAATGATAGAAGAGAAAATGCTCGAGTAGAGAATGGTAATCTCATCATAGAAGCACATAAGAATGATATGGGACAAGCCTGGACTTCTGCCAGATTAACTACTAGGGGAAAAGTAAGCTTCTTATATGGTAAAATCGAATTTCGGGCTAAGTCGCCTTCTAAAGATGGAACCTGGGCTGCAGGCTGGCTTTTAGGTGATGAGTATAGAGATGAACTTTCCTGGCCCTACTGCGGAGAAATTGACGTTCTTGAGAATATTGGCAGTGAGATTGATGATGAGACAGGAAATGGTATTAATCACGCCTCTTGCCATACGCGAACCTACTATTTCAAGGAGGGTACTCACATTACTGCGGTAAAAGAAGTAGAAGATATGACCAATACCTTCCATGACTATACCATTGAGTGGACACCAGAAGGTGTTAAGGCTTACCTGGATGGTGAGTATTACTATACCTATGACAAAACAGCTGATGAGCTGGAGTGGCCTTTTAATAAGCCTCAGAACCTGATTGTTAATCTTGCTATGGGAGGAGGTATGGGAGGAGCTATTGATCCAAGTATTGAAAGCCAGCAGTTCATCCTTGACTATGTCAGAGTTTACGAGCTGGCTAACTGATTAAGTTGAGTGTCCATGATAGAATTGAACTATGAATTTAAAGCCAAAGTAATTCCGGCTTTGGCTTTTTCTTGTAGTTTTGAATTGTGTAGAAAACAATGAAATGGAGGAAACATCATTGATTTAAAACACATTGAATGACTTTTAGAGAAAAGCTCGTAAAAACCTTTGGCTTTACGGCTTCTGCAGTATTCCTGATACTATTTCTTTTGGGCACTAAGTCAAATGGGCCAAAGTTGATTTGGTCTGATGAATTTGATAAGACCACGCTTGACAAAGGCAAATGGTTGATCTCAATAGGTGACGGTTGCCCACAGCTTTGTGGATTTGGTAATAACGAGCTTCAATATTATTCAGATCGTTCGGAAAACCTACGAATTGAAGACGGTAAGCTAGTCATTACTGCACTACACGATTCCATTAAGAACAGTGCATATTCTTCTGCCAAAGTAATGACTAAGAACAGAGGTGATTGGATGTACGGTAGAGTTGAAGTAAGCGCTAAGCTGCCTCAAGGAACTGGAACATGGCCAGCTATATGGATGCTGCCTGCAGAAAACAAGTATGGTGGATGGCCCAGAAGTGGAGAAATTGATATTATGGAACATGTCGGTTACAATCCGGGGATGATTTATGGTACTGTGCATACCCAGTCATTTAACCACATGAGTGGAACACAAAAGGGTGATTCTACTATGACCTCAGATGCTTCAGAAGTTTTTCATGAATATGCCATTGAGTGGACTGCCGATAAAATCGAATGGTTTATTGACGGAGAACAATATCACACTTTTGAGAATACGGGGAAGAACTCAGATGACTGGCCATTCGATCACCCGTTTTATGTAATATTAAACTTAGCCGTTGGAGGATCCTGGGGCGGGTCTCGTGGAGTTGATGACTCCATATGGCCGCAATCTATGGAGGTGGATTACGTCAGGATATATAGCTTTTAATACAACTCAACCTTAACTTAAAAACATGGTAGATTTAATTAGCCTCGATTATGTCATTATAGCTGGTTACTTTTTAGTGGTTTTTGGTATTGCCGCCTGGGCAACAATCAAAGAAAAAGTAAATGCCTCTTCATCTGATTACTTTTTGGGAGGTAAAAATGTAGGTTGGTTTGTAATTGGTGCTTCATTGTTTGCTTCCAATATTGGTTCAGAACACTTAGTAGGGCTTGCTGGTTCTGGTGCTAGCTCAGGTGTAGCAGTGGGACAGTTCGAAATTCTCGCAGGCTTTATGTTGCTGCTCTTGGGTTGGGTATTTGTACCATTCTATGTCAGGAGTGGTGTCTTTACCATGCCTGAATTTTTGGAAAAGAGGTATTCTTCAGGAGCAAGAACTTACCTTACTTGGGTTTCAATTATCGCTTATATTCTGACTAAGATATCAGTCACGATTGCTGCTGGTGCAATTGTCTTTACTGCCATTGGTGTTGAGTTTTGGACAGGGGCTTTGATCATAGTGGTAGCCACTGGTTTGTATACCATTTTCGGTGGACTTAAAGCGGTGCTTTACACAGACATGATTCAAATGTTTGTACTGATAGGTGGTTCTATAGCCGTTACCGTTTTCGGTCTTCAGGCACTTGGTGGTTGGGGAGAGCTGCAGGCAACAGTCGGAGATAGTTATTTTGATATGTGGCAGCCCATGGACCATCCCGACTTTCCTTGGACAGGTATTCTCTTTGGGGCACCGATTTTGGGAATCTGGTATTGGTGTACCGACCAATATATAGTGCAAAGAGTGCTATCGGCACGAAACATCGAACAAGCAAGAAAAGGAACCATTTTTGGTGGTTTTTTGAAGATGTTGCCACTATTCTTATTTGTCGTACCTGGCATTATCGCTTACGCACTTTCCCAAAAAGGAATGTTAGAATTAGAGAGCAATGACCAGTCGCTTATCGTGATGGTCAAGGCTATGGTTCCTGCGGGGCTGAGAGGTCTAGTAATAGCCGGTCTGTTGGCAGCATTGATGAGCTCATTATCCTCTGTTTTTAATTCTTGCTCCACAATTTTTACGATCGATGTTTACAAAAGGTGGAAACCTGAAACTCCAGAAAAGAAGTTAGTTGTCATTGGACAAATTGCAACCATCATCATGGTGGCTATCGGTTTACTTTGGATTCCTTTTATGGAGAATGTCAGTGATTCACTCTTTGTCTATCTACAAAGTGTGCAAGGGTACATTTCTCCACCAATTGCAGCAGTCTTCTTACTCGGTATTTTCTTTAAACGTTTGAACGGACAGGGGGCAATGGCCGCGCTTTTGACTGGTCTTGGTATTGGGGCCCTGCGATTTGTTTTGGAACAAATGCAAAACTCTTTGTCAGGGATCATGTATGATTTTGCGACATTCAACTTCCTCCATTTTGCCATTTTCTTGTTTGTCATTTGTAGCATCGTTTTAGTTGTTGTGAGTTTGATGACCCCTGCTCCAGCGCCCGAAAAGACAGATGGAATCACCTATGAACGTGGAGTGCAAACGGAATCAGGGAAAAAGAAGCTCGATACTTTGCTAACCATCGTACTTATTGCGATAATCGCAGCGCTTTGGATATACTTTAGCTAGTGATAAAATGAGCAGAAAATACAAAGTAGCAGTCGTTGGTCCCATCCCGAGAGACCACATCACTACCCATAGAGGAGAGGTGATCGAAAAGTACGGTTGTATTACTCATCCGGTTATTGGTTTGGCACAACTGCTAAGAGATCAAGGTACGGTTTATCCGATCTCACACATTCGTAAAATAGATACTCCGGCAGTACAGGAAATATTCAAACCATTTCCAGCGATTGATATGTCTGGTGTTAGCGATGAGGCTGATAGCGGGGATGTCATTAAGCTAAAATTCATAGACCAGAACTTTAGGGAAGAGAAACAGACAGCATTTATGAATCCAATCATGCCGAAGGATTTGGCACCCTATATTGATTGTGATGCTTTTGTGTTTGTTCCTATCACTGATCACGAGATCGTTTTGGACACCTTAAAATATCTCAAAGAGCATAGCTCAGGAACCATAATCTTCGATGGGCACGGACCTACACATACGATGACCATAGGTGGCGATCGGCATAAGAAGTTTTGGGTTGAAAGAGATTTGTGGTTGCCCTACATCGATGTATTGAAAATGAACCTCGAAGAGTCTTGGTGTACCTGGTATAAGCATGAATACGCTGAAAGTGAATTGACAGATCTTCTGGATGACATAGGACAAGAACACCTCAGGCCTATGGCAGATTATATTCTAGATAAGGGCCCCAAAGCATTAATAATTACAACTGATGCGTCTGGTTGCAAAGTATTTACGAAGCCGAATGGTGAGTTGAAAGAGGAATTTGTACCCTCTATTTTTATGGAGCAAGTGATAGATACCACGGGCTGTGGAGACTCTTTTGCAGGAGGCTTGGCCTACGGGTTGAAGGATGGTGGAGACGACTTTATTTTATCTGCTATGTATGCCAATGCACTTGGCGCACAACGTACACAAGGCACGACCTTCGAAGTCTTTAAGTCTCTAAGCGAGACCGAAGACATGATGCGAGGTCATTACCCTGATTTTAAATGATTTTACCTAAAGCATGCATTTTTGACTTGGATGGTGTCATAGTTGATACCGTACCAGCACATTACACCGCCTGGAAGGCCATGGCCGATGAGGTTGGAGTTCCTTTCGATGAAGAAGAGAACGAGAACCTTAAAGGAGTAAGCCGTTTTGACTCTATGAAGCACATACTCTCACTAGGAGGTATTGAAAAGACCAATGAAGAGATCTTGGCTTATACAGAGCGCAAGAATGAGATATATGTGGAGATTATCTCCTCCATGACTCCAGCAGATATATTACCTGGTGTTGTTGAGTTTATTGATAAACTCAAGGCCAACGGTATAGGCATAGCGATTGGGTCTGCCAGTAAAAACACACCTACTATTTTAAAGTGTGTAGGCTTGGATAAAGTCTTTGAAGTTATTGTTGATGGTAACCAAATCACAAAATCAAAACCAAACCCAGAAGTATTTCTGAAAGGAGCAGAACAGCTGGGCTTCTTGCCACAAGACTGTGTTGTTTTGGAAGATGCCATGTCGGGGGTAAAAGCTGCAAAAGCTGGCGGCATGAAGTGTATAGGGGTAGGAGACCCGATCGTGCTATCAGAAGCTGATGTAGTGATCAGCGATTTAACCAAAGTAGATATCGATTTTTTAAAAGCATTATACAGTAATGAAGAATTACATCAAGCATGATCCTTGGTCGATCATAGAGGAAGGCTTTGTTCCGGAATACAATAGAATTTCAGAGAGTATATTCAGTATAGGAAATGGCATGTTCGGTGGACGTGCAAATTTTGAGGAACAATATTCAGGAGACACGCTACAAGGCAACTATGTCGCTGGTGTTTATTATCCAGATAAGACCCGAGTTGGATGGTGGAAGAATGGTTATCCCGAATATTTCGCTAAAGTATTGAATGCCGCCAATTGGATAGGTATTAATATTGAATTCGATGGGGAAGCGTTAGATCTTCATACTGCTGAGGTCACTGATTTCAGGAGAGAGTTGAATATGAAAGAGGGTTACCTGCAGCGTTCTTTTACTGCCAAATTGCCTAGTGGAAAGTCTCTATCAGTCATTACTACCAGATTTAATAGCATGGTGCGAAATAGGATAGGAGCAATCGCTTATCAGGTGACACCATTGAATTTCTCAGGAGAAGCCAAAATCACTCCATATGTAGATTTTGATGTAGTGAACTCAGACTCAAACTATGATGAGAAGTTCTGGGTAGAACAATCCAAGCAAGCAGAATCTGATTTCTCTTACGTTGTGGCGAGTACCAAAAAGACTGATTTTTGGGTAGCCACTGGTATGTCTTTTGACATCGGAGGATCATGGTCTTCTCAAGGAAGGACCACTGCCGATCGCGATAAGTATGTAGAAGTTACTGAGACCGGTCATATTGCTGAAGGAGAGGTCTTTACAATCTACAAGTACGCAGCTAACATTTCTTCCATGAATTTCGAGAAAGACGTGTTGGCCAAAGAATGTCAATCTCAGGTAGAAGCTGCGATGACTACGGGTTTCGATACCTTAATGGATGAGCAAAAAGCCGCCTGGATTGAAAGTTGGAAGAAAAGTGATATCACCATTGACGGGGATGTGTCTTCTCAGCAAGGGATTCGCTTCAATATTTTTCAATTAAATCAAACCTACACTGGTAAGGATGAACGACTGAATATTGGACCAAAAGGTTTTACAGGAGAGAAGTATGGTGGTAGTACATACTGGGACACTGAAGCCTATTGTTTGCCATTCTATCTGGCTACTTCCGACCAGGAAGTTGCAAAAAATCTGGTAATGTATCGGTACAAACACTTAGGAAGGGCCATAGAAAATGCAGAAAAACTAGGCTTTACTGACGGTGCAGCACTTTACCCAATGGTGACCATGAATGGTGAAGAATGTCACAACGAGTGGGAAATTACCTTTGAAGAGATTCATAGAAATGGAGCCATTGCTTATGCCATTTATGACTATATCAATTACCATGGAGATCATGAATATTTAGTTGACTATGGCTTGGAGGTACTGATTGCCATATCAAGGTTCTGGGCGCAACGTGTACAGTGGTCTAAGGCCAAGGAACAGTATGTGATGTTGGGTGTAACAGGCCCGAACGAATATGAGAACAACGTCAACAATAACTGGTATACCAGTAAGATGGCCTTATGGACCTTGAAGTATACAATTGATGGCTTGCAACAGTATGCGGATAGTCCCAAGCTAAACGCACTCCTTAAGAAAATTAATTTCAAAGGCGCTGAGGAAATCGAAAAGTGGCAGCATGTTCTTGACAATATGTACCTGGGTTATGATGAAGAGTTAGGCGTGTTCTTGCAGCAGGACGGATTCTTGGATAAAGAACTTGTTAAAACGGATGACATGAACCCTGAGGATCGTCCAATCAACCAGAAATGGTCTTGGGACAGAATTCTGCGCTCTTGTTATATCAAACAAGCAGATACGCTTCAAGGGGTCTACCTTTTTGAAGATGAGTTTGATATAGAAACGATTGAAAAGAACTTTGATTTCTACGAACCATTAACAGTTCATGAATCATCGCTATCACCTTGCGTGCATGGAATCCTGGCCTCTAAGCTTGGTCGTAAGGAGAAGGCCTATGAGATGTACATTCGTACAGCAAGGCTCGATTTAGATGATTATAATAATGATACCGAGGATGGCTGTCATACCACTTCAATGGCTGGAACCTGGATGGCTTTTGCTAAGGGCTTTGCTGGAATGAGGGTCAGAAATGGAGAGCTATACTTCAGTCCTTCGTTGCCTGATCAATGGGATGGATACTCTTTCAAAATTAAGTTTAGAGAGCGTAACCTTAAGATTTCTACTTCAAAGACTGCAGTAGCCATCAAGAATGATTCAGCCGAAAGTCTTGAGCTGTATATTTTTGATCAGCAATATGCGTTGCCTGGTAATGGAGAAATAAGTGTAGATATTCCTTAACAATTTTCATATTAAGAAAAGAGGCCCGGTGACATGTCACCGGGCCTCTTTTAATTAATTCAAAGTCTTGAATTTGATCCATAGAAGTACAGGGTTTTCAGAAGCTTCAATTTGATTCAGGGAGTTTGAGCCTATCATGTTGGTTTTATCTGGTTCTACTTCATTGAGAAGATCTGCAATTTGAGAGGAGCTTAAGCTAAAAACAGCCTTGTCGTTATCCCAGATTTTTACTTGTAAAAAATACTTTTCTTGACCACCCTTTTTTAGGTCAAAGCGTTTATACACGCCAGAATTTCTTTGAACTAAAAATAGCCCGTTGCTACGTTTTACTGTCGTAAAGAGAAACTGATCTCGAGAAATTATGGGCATATACATGTTAACCATTCCGTCTGGGGACATTGCCTGTCTTTGCTTTTGAAAACTATTATACACCTCTTTGTCTTTCCAGAGCCATTTTTCCCCAAAGTCAACGGAAAGCAGCGGAGTAGTCGAATTATCCTTGATTTTGAACACTGTGTCTCCGAAAGAATTTTTGTATAGCAGCTCATTTCCATATTTACTGAATGGTGTCAAGAGCCATATAACTCCACTCTTCTTTACTTCATCAATGGGAATAAAGTATGTGTTGTCGGTAGGAAATACAAGATTAAAGCGTAATGAGTCTGTCACTATTTTGTTGCTGATATCTGCAACATATGAAAGTCCATAGCCATGCACATTCAGATAATTATCTTCAAGCTTGGTCTGGTTTAAAAATTTTCCGCTAAAGTCAAAAGTGATTATCTTATTATTGCCTCGGTCATGAATTGCTATGACATCGTTATCAATCCAAAAGCTACTGATTTCTCGATATTCCTCTGGTCCGTCACCTTGTTGGCTCAGTTTATTGAGAAAAGCTCCATCTTTTGCATAGATGAATAGTTCATGCTGGTTACCGTTCTTAAAAATGATTTTGTCTTGGGTTAGAGCCATTTCACCCACAAACCCCAACAGCGACTCGGGAGTCTCTTCTAACGCCATAACCTCAATACTTTCTATGTGGTCAAAAATGTTAGCCGCTTTTGTGAGAGGGTCTATTTTATAAGTTTGAAATTCATCAACACTATCAATTGTTGAGACTCTGTTTTGATCAGTGTTGTTGCATGCTGTAATTGCCAGCAACAGTGTACAAGTGAAGCATACTTTTATGAGTTCAGTTGTCATTTAAGTGTTTTTTGAATTTGACCCGTATGAGTGCAGGGTTTTCTGAATTTTCAATAAGGCCCAAGCTGGTACCAGCCAAGAAATTTGTCCTTTCCGAACCTAGTGTGCTCACTAGTTCGTCAACCTCATCCGAAGGAAAGGAGCAGAGTAGATTGTTTTCTTCCCATAAAAGAGGGTAAGGAGTGAAGGACTTATCCCCATTTCTTCTCAGGTCAAGGTGCACTATGTTACCACCCACTCTGTCGATCAAGAAGTGCTCCCAACTAACATAACCAATAATGGTCTTAAGGTAGATTGACTTGTTACCAACATTGATTTCATTTTCCCAAGCTTGTTTGGAAGTCTCTAGTGCTATCATATCTGCCTGATCAGCAACTCCTCTGTCCCTCCAAAACCAATCCTCTCCAAAATCAAAATGAATCATGGGCTTGAGCAGATTATTTCTCAATAAGTATACAGAATCACTATGCCTTCTTAACAGTAATCGATCGGGGCCGTAAGGGTGTACGGTATTAATAGAATAGAACGTGTTGAGTTGATCATCCAATGACTCATCATAAGGAAGAAAGCGATTCTTAAGTGACATATCACGCTTCCAAGTGCCCCATTGATAGCGTATTGAGTCTTGTATAGGGATAAAATTGGTTCCGAAAACATAGTCACCTTGATAGGAATACATGTGGTCCACACGGCCAGGTAGTATTAGCGCTTCGATAAAATTTCCGTGAAAGTCATATTTTTTTACCTGACGACTTGCTCTATGGTGAAGCGCAATGGTATCACCTTCGAGCCACATATCAGTAATCTGAGTATATTCCTCAGGTCCCTTTCCGGTGCGATTGATCCGATTGATAAATTTCCCCTTATCGTTGAAAATGAAGATATCACCACTCTTCTTATAGCGAAAAAGAAGTTTGTCCTGATAAACAAAGATTTCCCTAATATCTGACAGAAGGGATTCTTCGGTTTCCTCTAGGCCTAGAATTTCAATGGATTCAATCAGATCTGTCAGTTTTACTCTAGGTGAGTTGATGTCTATCCTATAAGACTTAAAGGTATCAATAGCTTGGGGAGTGGCGGGTGTCTCTTTGGAATCCAAACCTCCACATGAATAACATAGAAGTAAGACCAGGAGTAAACTCCCATAAGCCCAATATGTCTTTTTGTTATTCACTGAACTAATACTAACTAAATAGTTAGTCAATTCAAATCTTCCACGTAGATATTAGCGGGTAGTTTTAAAATCAGCCATTAAACCTTCTGTAATCCACTTGGCCAGGGCATCTCTGTTGGTTGCATTTAGGATTCGCCTCTGATCGGCAGTGTTTTTCAGGTTACCCAATTCTATATAAACAACAGGAGGAAGTGTATTTCGGATAACATAGAGGTTGCTTCTACTTTCTACAGTTCCAGTATACTTTCGGTTCGGTTGATACTTGGCATACTTTTGCCTAAAAGTTTTTTGAAGGTTTGTCGCTAGTCGTTTGCCTGATTTACTGTTCTTGTGATGATAGAAGAAAACGTCAATTTTCTCTTTTTGACTACGACTATCTACATGAGTAACCACTAAGCGTTGATACGCCTTTCCATTTTGCTTGAAGAGTTGGTTGACAGAAGCGGTACGCTGTCTCAATCGAAGTTTTTGATTCCTAGGTATTTTCTGATTGGGATAGTTGACCTCGTCATGGTCAAATTTCAGAATGCTCTCATCCCTAATACCATCATTTTTATCTTGGATGATGAGGTACACTTCTGCGCCTTGAGACATAAGGCTTCTGGCTAATCTTAGGGTGACGTCATAAGCATACTCATCTTCTGTAATCATTTTGCCATTCCTTTTGGCAACTGCCCCTGGGTCTGGACCTCCATGGCCTGAGATAAGGTAATAGATAGCACCTTTAAGTGCATCGCTTTCTATGGGCACCTTAGCATACTTCTTTCCGAAGAGAGGAAAGTTGATTGACTTGTCATCAGGAGCTGATGAACTTGTTGAACCAGCACTTTCATTTGGAAGTATATACTTCTTACCAATGAAGAGACCATTGGAGCGGCTTAAGTTCTTCTTGTTTAAACGAACAAACTCTTTGTAATGCTTGATCGGGTCAAAGCCGTTCTTAATCAGTATTTTATGAATGCCATCTCCAGATACAGCAATAACAGTTTTTGGGGTCGACTGAGCAATGGAGGTGTTAATCCAGAAGGCTTGAAGGAGTATAAAGAGAAGTAAAAATCTTTTCACTGAGCTGCCATCGCAATCAGACTTGAAGATGCTAAAATTTAGGGTTATTGTCAACATAGATTTGGGCTATGTGAAGAACACTTCTGTGATTGGCTAAATGCTTTTAGCAAGTTCTCATGTGCCTATGTTTTTATATAGTATTAGCTTTATTCAATGAAGCGATTTATACTACTTATTATCCTAGGTTTTACTTTTCAAGTCTTGAATGCCCAAATCACCAGTACAGGTCAATTGATGGATGCCATGCAAGTGAAGAATCGTAGTGATTGGTTCAAAGAGTTCACTTTTACTCAGGAAACCATCCGCTACAACCAGAACGGAGCTGTAAGAGATACTGCTATTTGGTATGAGGCGGTGAGTTATCCTGATCTGTTTAGAATTGACTATAATGATCAGGGGCGCTTTATCATTTTCAGAAATGATTCTGCGTATCGCTTTCAGGACTATAATTTTCAATCGGCCAGAATAGAACCACAAGAATTCTTGCTCTTTAAGGGAGGAATGTACTTTATTTCGCCCGCCAAAGTAATGGATAAGTTGAAGGAGTATGGCTATGATATATCTATTTTCCGAGAGGACCGATTAAATGGCAAGCGAGCATATGTTGTGGGCGCAAAGAAGGGAGATTTAGAGACGAAGCAGTTTTGGGTTGATGCCGATCATTTCTATACGGTGAGGAGAATTAGTAAAACTGGGAGAGGAGCCGTATTAGATGTTCAATACAGCGATCATAAAAGAGTTGAAGGAGGCTGGGTAGAACAGACCGTGACCTTTTTCTTGGACGGAAGGATGTTGCAAATAGAGCACTATCTGGATATTGATGCATCTAGGAGTTTATCAAAAGAAGTCTTTGATCCAGCCAAGCCCAGTAAGTATTGGTATAAAAAGAAGTGAGAACGCACCTCCCGTTTACAACGTAATAGACATAGTACTTGTCCATAATAATGAGATTTGTGTGTTAAGATGGATTCCTTCTTAGGTTCTTTCTAAATTCACTTTTGACATCACTGATACTATGAAACGACTATTTTTCGGCCTTTTTACGCTCTTCAATCTTTGCGCCTCAGCTCAGAGTGATGTCACTGCCAGTTTTAATGGCACTTATAACGTATACCCTGTTGATACATTGGGTGTGGTGTTGCTGAACAGAAATATGGTGCAGCTTAGCACCGGTGATTTGGCCTTAGAATATTCAGGGTTGAATCGTGCATTGGAACAGACATGGAAGAACATGTACCCCTTTTCCAAGGGAATGTCTCCTGTCTTTCAACAAGTATCACCGAAAGGAATCATTCTGCTCTTTGCTGATAAATCAGGCAAGCGTTACGAATTAATCAAAGCCGATGCAGAATACGGAGATTATGAACGTTCCAGATATGAGTTTTCAAATGCATTTCAGGTAAGTCAAGTCGAGGCTTATTATGATCATGTCTGGGTTACAGGTCTTATTGGCTCAAATCCCGTGATATTCAAACTGAGGTCGGACAATTCTTTTGAAACAGTTCCCGTGGGCGCACCGGGAAGAGTGAAATACATCGGTGAAACTAAGTTCGATCCAGAAACCAAAGGTTTGAATTTTCTGATACTCGCAGACATTCAAAAGAAGGATGCTTTGATTTGGAGGTCACTTAATCTTCAAGGAAATGTTTTGAGAAATGAAATGTTGGCTTCTTTTGAAAAGAAGAAAGTACGAGCCATTAAAGCCACATATACAGCATCCAATGCACTTATTACAGGTACATATAGTGTCGGATCAAAAGATAAAATTGAAGGACTCTTTTGGGGGAGAGTCGATGGCTCAGAAGGGGCTTTGAGATATGAGACATTTAAATCGCTAAAGGCCATTTCGACTTATCAGACATTTGAGGATGTTTCATCCTTGGGCTTTGAGGCAGCTAAGGAAAAGAAGTTTAGAGGGTCCAATGCCTCTATTTTCATGGACGGATTGAGGTTGAATGAGGATGACCAACTAGTGGTTGCTTTGGAAGTATTCAAACCAGAGTACCGGAGTAGAGGAGCCTTAGAAAAGCAGTTTATCGCAAGAGATCGCACTGCCCAGATTGATCAGAACGTTTATGGGCGAAGGAATGTCTTCGAAGCCAATGGTGGAAGAGACTTGGAAGGAAGAATCGACAGAGCATCAGCCACAGATCAGATACAAATGCGATTTATGAATCAAAGTTTAAATAAAGCAGTCAGTCAAGGAGTATCCTATAGTCACACTGCCTACCTGAAGATAGCATCTGATTTAGAGATAGTCGAATCCCAAGGTCTGGCTTTTGATCTTATCGATTTTGGTAGGTTAGCCAGAGTCAACCACTTTAAAGGTGGTCAGCTTCGTTATCCCCAAGAACATGTATATCAATCACTTGACCTTGATTCAAAAGCTTTGAATTCCTTGAAGGTCGAAGAGGGCATATCTCTGATGAATTGGTGTCAAGATAGACTCTTAAAGGTCCAATTTGATAAGGATAATAATCGACTGAAGTTATCGATTGAGCGAATCAATTGATTATTGCTTCATCAATTCATTGTAGTAAGACTTGACATCCGACACACTTGGCAAAGGAGGGAAGTGATCGAGGATTTTACCATCTACACCAAGTACCAGGTAGTCTGGAACAAGCGCTTCGAAAAACTTCTGAACAATATCATCTCCCAAACCTAATGGCACTCGCTTATGAATAACAAAGTCCCTATTGAGACCGTAGATTTCTCGGTTCTGATTCCAGGTAGCTTCATCTTCGTCAAGTGAAATCATCAGCAGCTTGACTTTCCCTTTTTTCATCAGTTTTCGAAGATAGGGTGATGGTATTAATTCATAGAAATTTGGGACGCCCCATTTTGCCCATAATACGGTATACACGGGAGTTCCATTGTAATCGCTGATAGCCGCTTGAAAATCTGCGTTATCGACAATTGACTGAATACCCTCCTTAAACCTATTGATCGCTTCGAACTGATTCTGGAGCGACACTTTTTTTGAGAGGTCATCGATGATTTTCTTTTCTAGCGGGGTAGCCTCTAGTACAGTGTAGGAATTCCAAAATATCGAATCATATTGAATTGCTCTTAAATCTTCTTCAGAGGGTTCTCCAGTAGTGAATTTCACTTGTGATTTCGGGATCAATTCGTTCACCATGATCTCCACATGAGACTGATGGCTAACGGACTGGTTGGAGCCCGAAAAGAAATGTTCTGCGTTTACATCAGAAAGTAGTCTTTGTGGAAAGTACTTTCCTTTGAATTTCTGAAAAAAGACCTGTTTGTCTACTGTGGAACGAATACTATCTATGGCATTGGAGAAGATCTGAACTTCCTTAATATCAGCTCTTACAAACCCTTTGTCCTTTATGTTGATGAATAACTTACCCTCATAATTCAACCTTCTTTTCTCAGGCTCTTTTGGTTCAAACGCTATCACAATTATAGGCTCATTATTTAGAGAGGTGGTATCTTCAATCATGAATTCATAATGGTCTAAATTCCTTCTTAGTGGGTTATGAAATTCATAATTGGTCAGGTCATTAGACATGATAAAGTTGAGCGAAATAGGGGGGTGTGAGAGTTTAGCGAAGCTCGTATAATCAAAGCTCCTACGCATGTGGTTCAGACCAAAATGTAGCCTTTGCTCAGGTATCTGTACAAACTTGCCTCCTTTTTTATGTTGGAAAAGCGCTATGGCTGCTTCTGTCAGTCTTACATAACTGGTGTCCTCCTTACAATAGTGTCTGTAAAATGATTTGGCGAGATAATTCGTCTTTGCTCTGTTGGCAGGAATTCTGTCAATAGCATCCATGACGACAGTCTTGGCTTGGTTACTCTCTTTTCGTCTGAGTCTTGAGCTTCTGACGACAAAATCGTCAAGGCTGTTTTGTCGCGGTCTTAACCGAATCGTCTGATATAAGCTGGGGTTAATTGATGAAAGCTTGATGACAAGAGATTGATATCCGATGCACGAAATTTGAAGTTCGTTTTTATCAGAGAAGCGCTCTTGGCTGAGCTTTAACTCAAACCGACCATCCAGATTGGTGGATGTTCCATAGTAGTAATCATTGAGCCTGATGTTGACAAAGGGTACCGGATCCTCACTGTCTTGTTCTATGACTTGTCCTCTCAATACCAGCACCGAATCCTGAGCGTGAATGGCAAATTCAGTGATACTGGTCAATAGAAAACAGATGAGAAGAGAGCGCATACTTTACTGACGCAAGTTGTCCATTAAAGGTGGCAACCTTTTTAGCCTTTTGTTAAATTTCTTTTATGAAAGGGAGTAGAAGGTAATTTCTGTCCTAATTGCTTTTCTCATTTCACTTTAATTCGCATCTTCGCGTCAAAGAAAAACGAGATGTTTATACTTATTGTAATCGCCCTGTTTATTGCTGCCATTGTTGCACCTTACATTCTTCCAAACAGCAAAGTAAGCTCTCACAAAAAAGACTGGGACGTTTAATCTCGTTACCGCTTTATTCTCTGGTTTCTTCCTAAAAAGTAGTACAGTATTGAGCCTAATACAGGCATCAAGATGACCACTATTACCCAAATTAACTTGTTGTGGCTTGGTTCAAATTCATTTCGTATGATATCTACCAAAGCGATTACTACAATCAGAAATGGTATAAGATAGAAGGCGAGAAGCATGAAGAACATAAGTACAGTTTAAGGTTAATTATTAAGCCGTTTGGTTAACGAAAAAAGGCTTCAAATTGAAGCCTTGATTTTCGTCTAATCGAATTTAAATATTGTACTCCTTCGGATTTATCTTAATTCTATTGCCACCAGCATTGATTGCTTCGTGGATCTTGTAAATACAGACTTCTGATTTGTAAGATTCCTCAGCATCATAATTCAAGGTTTCTTCGCCACGTACTGACTCAACAAAATTGTACAAGTGTGCCGTGTGAGCAGCAAGATTATACACCTTGTCCATGTCATTCATGTCTTTGATATCGTAACTGATCTGTGGTGCAGTTTCTTTAATACCCGAGTCACCCGATTCTTTTTCCTTGTATTGCTGCATATCAGCAAGGTTTGAGAGGTAGCCTTTATCGATATATTTTTTCCATCGCTTGGATGAGACTCGAGACTCGCGGTAAATCTTATTATCCTTGCCTTCGGATATGATAAAGGCACCATCGTCTCCAATAAAGCGCTCATATACACCAACAGCTCTGGAATTTGAGATGTTTTCATAAATACCGATAGCAGGTCCCTTAGGTGTATCATACTCAAGTATGGTCGCCATAGTGTCAGCTTGCTCTAAACCGAAGTAGGAGTTATTGCCTGAGGCATAAACCGTATGCGGGAACGAGCCAAAGAACCAGTTGAAGATATCAATTTGATGCGAGCCTAAATCCGAGACAACTCCACCACCTAATTCTTTATAGTTTCTCCAGTTATAGACCTGATCCATGGTTTTGAAACCGTAGCGATCCAGCTTCTTAAGGTCTATATTATCTCTTTTGTTGGGCCTTTGTGACCAGATGCGGGATCGGTTCCATTGGCCTATAGCGTGTGTCAATCGACCAAACATTTGTTCACGTTCCAGAAGAATCTGATGGGTAAATCGGTACCTGTCGTTTGACCTCCTTTGTCTCCCAATTTGTAGAAGTTTACCGGTCGACTTCATCGCTTGGGCCATTTTTTTAGCATCCTCGATGTTATTTGACATGGCCTTCTCACAGTAAACATGAAGCCCGGCATTCATTGCATCGACAGCATGTGCTTTATGCCAAAAATCTGGGGTGGTCAGAACAACTGCATCCAGTTCTTCCTTCTCAAGCATTTCATAAAAATCCTCATAGGCATTAACCTTACCACCAAATTGTGAGTTAAAACGCTCTTTTGCACCTTCTCTTCTGCTCTCCACTATATCGCAGACGGCAACCAAGTTGGCACTTGGGATTTTAGGTATGTTGCTAAACAATACACCACTGCCACGACCACCACAGCCAACAACAGCTATGTTTACTTTGTCAGCAACGCTCAATGGGTTTGCAGTAATGTTAAATGGATTTCCCAGCATCAATCCACCACCGAAAAGGGCAGAGGTCTTGATGAAATCTCGTCTACTAGATTCTTTCATACTCCTCAGAATTAAGTTTTAGGCCTTAGGTTTATTAAAACCTAATATATATGATTTTTTGAAAGGAATTGAAGGTTTCCATCCTTTGAATAAGCCACCCAAGTAATTTTGTCACTTTCGGCCATGATTTGTCTGATTTCTTCTTCTGACGATAGAAAGAGAGCGGTTGAAAAGGCATCAGAATAGGCTGCCAATGGACAAGCTACCCAGAGCCTGTGATAATCGTTGGCTACTTGATTAGTACCTGTTCTAGGGTTAAAAATATGATTGCCTTGATAAAACGTGCCAGAAGCACTGACTACTATATTACTGAGTTCCAAGTCCATTTTATCTTGACTACTGGCAATACTATAATGCCATGAGTCTTTGACAGCTGTGTTATTGCTCACCAGGAGCGTACTGTCTCCAGCACTTATGCTAAATGTGTCAATGCCAAGTGCTGATAACTTTAGCTTTACTTTATCGAGGGCATAACCCTTTCCAATACCACCCAGATCAAATTGAATTCCTTCCTTTACACAATAAGCTATAGGCTTCTCAGGATCAATAAAAATTCCTGCCGCTAACTTATCCTGCTGCACCTTTTCTAAGGCATTGGTCATCTCTAACTCATTCAGTATGCCCTGCTTCGATGCTCTGAAGATGTCCATATGCCGACCCACCCCAATATCAAAGGCTCCTTTGGTCATTTGATTCATCTCTATGGCTATTTTCATAACTTCCCAAGTCTCAAAATCGATTGGTAGCTGTTCATTAGCTTTCATGCGATTGATACGTGATATGTCACTATCAGGAACAAATCGGCTGAGTTGAAGCTCTAATTGATCAATAAGTTGAAAAACCTGCAGGGAGGCATTTTCAGCAATCTCTTTAGGCTCATCGTCAATGATCAGCGTAAACTGCGTGGCCATAGCATCGTGCTCGAAGTGTTCCATTGAGAATTTTATTGACTTTCTTTCCCGAGCCTACTACGCCCCATAAGTTTTACTAGTAAGTCCGCATCGGGTATTTGTGCCAATATTACGCGGGCCATGACAATTAGCGGAACAGACAAGAGCATTCCAGAAACGCCCCAAATGTAACCCCAGATAACAAGGCCAAGAATAACAGTTACGGTATTCAGTGCGACAGAAGAACCCATGAGATAGGGTTCAATGACATTGCCCCAAACGAATTGAGTGGCTATAAGCAGCGCTATGAAAAGCACAAACGTTCCACTACTGTCGATCTGAATAAGTCCCAGCAGTACCGGTGGAATTGTAGCAGCAATCGAGCCTACTGTGGGTATGAAGTTGAGCAGAAAGGCTAAGAAACCCCAAAACAAGGCGAAGTCGATACCAAATACCCAACTGAGTACCCCGAAGAAAAGGCCTGTACAAAAACTCGTAAAGAATTTAACCTTCATATAACTGACTATCGAGGCCTTAACCTCTGTAAATGAATTTAAGAGGCGCTCCTTTCCCAACTGATCATCTCCCTCTAAGTAGTTAATGTACATCTCATATTTCACAATACTGCCAAGCACAGCTACCAGGTAGACAGCTGATAATATAAAGTTGAAAGTAAATGTGCCCAACTGGCCTGCGACCACCCCTGAAGTATTGAGAATAAAATCTTTGGATATGATTCTATTCAGAGCAGCTGTAAAGCCATCTGCTTCTAATTCCTTTACACCAGGTATAAACTCTAACTGACCGAGAATTACCTCAAACCTGGCTTCAATCTGAGCAAGTAACTTAGTTTTTTCGGCAAGAATTTGAGATCCTGTGTCATATACCACCAAGCCTATTAAAAATATAAACCCCAAGGTGAGTATGGTTATCATGGAGATGCTGACCGTATAAGGCCATTTCTTTTTCTCCAAGAATTCAATTACTGGAGAAAGCAGAATGCCAATAAACAGCGCAAAAGCAAGAGGAATGAGCAAGCTCGAAAGCGTTTTGATGAGAACGATCAATAAGATCGCAGCAAAAAGCATAAGAATATTTTTAATGGTCCGGACATCTGAATTCATTCCTTGTGCCATAAAAAGTTCGCTATTGAGGTTTGAAGTGACTTAAAGGCTGAAAATAACCAAAAAAAGATGCATTGGCATTTATGTCAAAAAATTAAGTTCGAAAGCAGTTTAATATTTAGTTTTGTAGCTTGATCAATCAACTACTTGATGTCATTGGAATTTGAACAACCCATTACCGAGCTTGAAGGAAAATTAGCAGAGATGAAACAATTGGCAGAAAGCAGCCAGGTAGATGTTTCGGAGGCTGTGGCTTCGCTTGAAAAGAAAATACAGGACCTTAAAGAGGATACCTACAAAAACTTGACACGTTGGCAGAGAGTCCAACTGTCAAGACATCCCGATCGCCCTTATACACTCGATTACCTTTATAATATTACAGATGACTTTGTAGAAATACATGGTGATCGAACTGTTAAAGATGACAAGGCGATGGTTGGTGGTTTTGGAACCATTGACGGACAGACGGTGATGTTTGTAGGCCAACAGAAAGGTAGAAATACCAAACAACGCCAGATGCGTAATTTCGGTATGGCGAACCCTGAGGGCTATCGTAAGGCCCTGAGATTATTCAAAATGGCTGAGAAATTTGGTAAGCCTATCGTTACCCTAATCGATACTCCTGGTGCCTATCCAGGCTTTGAGGCAGAAGAAAGGGGACAAGGGGAGGCTATCGCAAGAAACATTCAGGAAATGTTTATGCTCAAAGTACCGGTAATCTGCATCATAATTGGCGAGGGAGCTTCAGGTGGTGCATTAGGTATAGCCATCGGAGATAAGGTATTGATGCTAGAGAATACTTGGTATTCAGTCATATCCCCTGAGTCTTGCTCTTCAATTCTATGGAGAAGCTGGGATTTCAAAGAGCAGGCTGCGGAAGCCCTAAAACTTACAGCTGAAGACATGAAAAGTTTTGGTTTAGTAGATGGTATCATTGAAGAACCCTTGGGAGGAGCGCACAGAGATACTGACTGGATGTATAAGAATCTAAAAAAACGCATCAAGTCAGAACTGAAAGAGTTAATGTCTAAAACCAGCGAGGAGAGAATCAATACTCGAATTGAGAAATTCTCTGATATGGGAGAAGTAGTCGAATAATTATTAAGAATATAATCAATTGGAGACCACATGGCTTTGCTTTGTGGTCTTTTTGTTTTTAGCTAATTTCATTCGGAACGAATAAGTATGGCTGAACAAAAAATCTCTTGGAAGCTACACCTTGTCGAACTTGTTGTAGTCATCATAGGAATCAGTATCGCCTTTACATTGGAAGGCTGGTCAGAAGCAAAGAAACGGAACGAACTTGAGCAGGATTATCTCAGCTCTATTCAAGTCGATATCCTGAAGGACATTGATGACCTTAAGAAGGTCAACGACTCTACACGACAAATTATCAAGTACATAGGAGAAGTATTTCAATTCACCTTCCAAAAGGTACCCTTAGAAAGTTACAAAAGACATCATGTGACCAGTAGCTATTTGGCCACCTATTTCTATCCACAAAATGGTACTTACCTTTCATTGATGAACTCTGGGGATATCAATGTGATAAAAGATTTCGACTTAAAAGCAGCCTTATCAGATCTTTACAATGTAAAGTATAAAGAATTGGAACGAATGGACCAGGTATTAAAGAATCTGGCAGACAACAGAATACAACCTTATATGATCGACAATGTTCGTTTTTCTTATGATAGAGATGGAATTGAAGACGCGACACCATTGACCTCGAATAAAGCTTTTAACCTACTAGGAAGTTTCTTTAACCTATTGAACAATAGACAGCAAGAATATCAATCAATGATCACAAGATGCCAAGAGTTAAAAGTGATGATTGACAACCTTAAAAACTGATGAAAAGGAGAAATGTCACTTTCGGGGCAATTTTGTTAGAGATCATCATCGTGATTATCGGGATTTCTATCGCTTTTGGACTGAGTAATTGGGGTGAAAGTCGAAAGGAAGTACGCATGGGTGATGAGTTCGTCAGAACAATGATCAACGACCTTAAATCAGATAGTGCTGCTTTTGTCTATCAAATCGCGAATGTCGAGGAGAATATTAATCGGGTAGAGTCTTTTATGGATATGTGTAGAAGGAAGGACTTTCGTGAAGATTCTGTAGGGTGGTTTGTTGGGAATTTCATGAATAGAAATAACTGGTTGATCAATAGTAATACCTATGAGATACTTAAAAGCGGAGGTAAGCTTGAAATAATTTCGGACTTTGATTTGAGAAGTGATATTAGCTTTTTCTACCGCATTAGAACTTATCAAACGGATGTCATTCTTGAACTTAATCAAGAGTTTGTACAAAATCAGATGAATCCTTACCTAACCACGCACTCTGATTTCTTCATCAGCGATATTCCTGATGATAGTTTTGTTAGGGATTTAGAATTCCAGAACCTACTTGGGCGTTGGCGAGATCTAAAGGAAGAAAAGCTCAATATCTATCAGAGTACACTTGAAGATATAATAGCGCTAATTCCTAAATTAGAAGCCTACTTAGACTAAGAGGCAAATATGAATCTTCACATAATTGACACTGGTAACTTCAAACTTGATGGAGGTGCCATGTTCGGTGTTGTACCCAAGTCACTTTGGCAACGCACTAACCCGGCAGATGAAAATAATATGTGTACCTGGACCATGCGTTGTCTTTTGATTGAAGATGGGGATAGATTGATCCTAATCGACAATGGTATTGGTAATAAACAAGATGCCAAGTTCTTTAGTCATTACTACCTGCATGGTGATGCATCCTTAGATAGCTCTTTACATAACGCTGGTTTTGATCGCACTGATGTAACAGATATGTTCCTGACCCACCTTCATTTTGACCATTGTGGAGGAGGGGTTGATTATATAGGCGAAAATAAAGAACGATTAGAGTTACATTTCCCCAATGCTAAGTATTGGTCTAACCAAGATCATTGGAAGTGGGCGACCGAGCCCAATGCCAGAGAAAAAGCATCCTTTCTAAAAGAGAACATCCAGCCCATGCAAGAGAGCGGTCAATTAGAATTTGCGGACATCCAAGGTGTCTCCCCGTTTAGTCAGTTTGATATTCATACGGTTGACGGCCATACGGACAAGCAAATGCTACCTAAAATCAAGTACAAAGAGCAAACGATTGTATTCATGGCTGACTTGCTGCCATCTGTGGGACACATTCCATTGCCTTATGTAATGGGTTATGACACACGGCCTCTGATCACCTTGCAAGAAAAGAAGGAGTTTTTGGAGGAAGCTGCGGATAATCAATACGTACTTTTTTTAGAACATGATGCTGTGAATGAGTGTTGTACGGTCAAAAGGACCGAAAGAGGTGTCGGTCTAGATCGAACCTTTCCTTTAAAAGAGATTTTGTGAAATGAAAGTAGGCTTAGCGTTGTCGGGGGGAGGAGCCAGAGGTTTTGCCCACTTTGGCGTATTAAAGGCTTTAGAAGAACTAGGTGTAGCGGTGCATGCCATTTCTGGTACCAGTGCCGGCTCCATTGTTGGTGCATTCCATGCCTTTGGTTTCGAGGTAGACGAAGCAAAGCACTTAGTTTCAAAAACCAATCTATTTAAGGTAGTCTGGCCTGCCTTTAGTTGGAAGGGGGTTTTTAGTATGAGTCGTAGTGAGGAGATATTCAAGAAGCATTTCCCAAAAGACGACTTTTCGGCTGCCAGAATTCCGCTGCATATCACTGCCACAAACCTCAATACAGGCAAACCAGAAGTATTTAAGGAAGGTGCAATCGTAAAGCCCATGATGGCATCTTGCTGCATACCCTTTATTTTTGATCCGGTAAGAATTAACAGAGATGTCTACGTTGACGGAGGCTTGGTAAATAATTTACCAGTTGAGGCCATCCGAGATCAGTGCGATATTGTCATTGGGGTTAATGTATCACCAGTCTTGGAGGAAGATAAATTGGGCGGTACTAAAAAACTGATAGAACGTATATCAATGGTTTCATTAAATGCTAATGTTGCCAAGAGCAAATTGAAGTGTGATCTGATCATTGAGCCGAAGTCACTCAGGGCTTATGGTACTTTTGACCTTAAACGCGCGGATGAAATCTATGACATTGGCTACGAAGCTACTCACCACATCTTTGAGATTGAGAAACAGCATAAAGTAATTCAAAAACTTCTCGCGAAATAAGAAGCGATTTTGAGAATTTGGCATCTTAATTGGTCAAAAAAATCGATTCGATGTCAACCTTTTCCTCTTAAAATCGACTAATAAAGAGAATTATTTCAGAAACCGATACGTGTAGTTTCTGCGGCTTACGTCAAACACACAAAGGTCGCCAACAGGTGTTGGCAAACTCAATCAAAAACACGCTATGCGAGTACTAATTTTTATGATCAGTGCCTTGTTATTTTTCAACATGGTTAAGGCACAAGACAAATTTACATTGAACGGATATGTGCGGGACGCTAAGTCCGGAGAAGAGCTCATCGGAGTTACAATTCTAATAGAACAGACGGGTGGCGGAGCAAACACCAACCCCTACGGGTTCTATTCTTTGACACTACCAGAAGGTGAATACACAATACAATTTAGGTATGTAGGCTTTGAGACAAGGGTTGAAAAAATTCAATTGAATAAAGATATCTCACTGAACATCAACTTGGAAGAGGAAACGGTTGAACTGAGCGAAGTTGTCGTTACAGCTGAACGTCAGGATGTCAATGTCACAGGCATCCAAATGAGCAAGAATGAGATAGACATTCAGCAGCTTAAGAAGCTGCCCGCTCTTTTTGGGGAACCTGACATTATCAAGACTATTCAAATGCTACCAGGGGTAGTTTCTGCAGGTGAAGGAACGTCTAGTTTCTTTGTTCGAGGAGGAAGTGCAGACCAAAACCTTATTTTAATCGATGAGGCTCCCGTTTACGACCCTTCGCACTTGTTTGGACTGTTTTCGGTCTTTAATGCTGATGTAATTAAAGATTCAGAGCTATACAAAGGAGGAATTCCTTCGAGATTTGGTGGTAGACTCTCCTCTATACTAGAAGTTAGAACCAAGGATGGTAACAATAAGGAACTGAAAGGTGAGGCAGGTATTGGTCTTTTAGCCAGTAGTGTGATGCTGGAAGGTCCAATCAAAAGAGATGAGAGTTCCTTCATTATCTCTGCCAGAAGGTCTTACATAGACCTTTTCCTAAGACTCGCTGACCAAAAGAATCTCGTCTATTTCTATGATATAAATGCGAAAGTCAACTGGCGTGCAAATAATAAGAATCGGTTCTTTCTAGCCCTTTACACCGGAAGGGATGATTTTAACTTTGATGGGAACTTTGGCTTTGATTGGGGTAACAGAACGGCAACATTTAGGTGGAATCACCTTTTTAATGATAAACTATTTTCAAACACCTCCCTGATCGCTAGTTCTTTCGATTATGGATTGGGTTCAGAGGAGGAATCAGATGGTTTTCAATGGGATTCTAATCTGGAGGAGTACAGCTTTAAACAAGATTTGAATTACTTTTTCAATCCTCAGTTAACTATGGATTTTGGCTACCATGTCACTTATAGGAAGTTTGCTCCCGGAAAGATTGTCCCGAGTGAGGAGTCAATATTCAAATCAGTAGAACTTCAGAATGAGTTTGCATTAGACCATGCTTTGTACGCAAGTCTACAGCATCAAATTAGCGACAGACTTACATTTGAATATGGTGCGAGGCTTTCAGTATTTCAAAACATAGGAGAAAATACAGTATACACCTATTTGGACAAACTAGACAATACTAATCCAATCAGAATAGATTCTACGGAGTACGGGAGTTTCGAAAATATAAAGACCTATGTAAACTTTGAACCACGCTTTTCGGCTCGATATATATTGAATAGTGAGAGCAGCCTGAAGGCTAGCTATAACAGAATGGTCCAGAACACACATTTGATTTCGAGCGGCACAGTACCATTGCCTTTCAATACCTGGGCTCCAAGTTCTACCTATTTAAAACCTCAGGTTGCCGATCAGTTTGCCTTAGGCTATTTCAGGAACTTCGATGACAATCGCTTTGAGTTTTCAATGGAAGCCTTCTACAAGGACATCAGTAATGTGACAGACTTTGCTGACAACGCACGTATCTTCTTTAATCAAGATCTGTCCACAGAGTTTAGGCAAGGCAAGTCTGAGGCCTATGGCTTAGAGCTTATGCTCCAGAAGAAGAAGGGGGACTTGACTGGCTTTATTGCCTATACACTTTCTCGTGTCGATAGGACAGTACCAGGTGTGAATCAGGGTAGATCCTTTTTAGCCAATTACGATAGACGCCATAACCTAAATATTGTGGGAACCTATGACCATAACGACAAATGGACATTTGGAGGAAGTTTCACCTATGGGACAGGTCGGCCTACGACCTTACCATCAGGCTCATATGAGTTCGGAGATGGCCAAATCGCGGATATAATTACTGAGAGAAATGGATTCAAACTACCAGATTTTCACAGGGTGGATCTTAGTGCCACTTTAGTGCCTAGAAAGAATCGAGACAAAAAGTATGAGACTTCTTGGGTGTTCTCCCTTTATAATGTCTACAGTAGAAAGAACCCATTCTCCATCTACACCCGTGTGAGATTAGATGATGATGATAATGTAATTGGTGACGGCACTGAGAAAGAGGCTCGTCTAATCTATCTATTCCCAATTCTACCTTCTGTAACCTTCAATATCAATTTTTAATCATGAGGAAGCAATTAAAAAACATAAGTCTACCACTGATGGTCTTGATCACATTGACATTCAGTGCATGTGAAGAGACAGTAACCATTGAAACCAATGACCTGGACGAAAGAGTGGTGATAGAAGGTTTGGTGACCAATCAGCAAAATCACTATGTGAAACTAACACGGACACGATCCTTCTATGCAACTGGTCCAGCGGAAGCAATAGAGAATGCTTTAGTGAGTGTTTCGGATGATAATGGGAATACTTTTCAATTTGTCCATAACCCAACGGATAATCCTGAACAAGATGGTTTTTACTATCCGGTGAACAACTTTCAAGGGCAAATAGGGTCTGTTTATACATTAGACGTGCAGGTTGATGGTGAGCAGTATGGAGCACAGGAAGAGCTACTGCCGGTGACAGCCATTGATTCTCTGACAATCATATTGAATGAGGATGAGTTCGAAGATCCAGAGGAAGAAGGTCGATTTTATGAAGTCTTGTTTTATGCTTCTGAGCCTCAAGACCGAAAGGATCAGTACCTGTTTAAATTCTATCGTGACGGAGAGATCGTTAAGGATTTTCCTACAGATATCTATTTCTCTGATGATATACTCCTGGGAGAGAAGATTGATGATCTGGAAATAGCAGGTTACTATGCCTTAGGAGAGACCGTGACAGTGGAAATGTATAGTTTAACGCAAGAGGCTTTTATATTCTATTCTGACCTCTTTAACCTGCTCAATAATGATGGTGGTATGTTTAGCCCACCGCCTGCAAATCCAAGAACCAATCTCAGTAATGGAGCTTTAGGCTACTTTCAGGTAAGTGCTTTAGATAGTGATGATATATTGATAGAAGACCCCGGAAATTAGTTCTGGGGTTTGATTTACTCAACCGTAATCAGATAATAGTTCTTCTTACCTTTTTGGGCTAAGAAGTACTTACCTTGAAGTAAGTTGAATTCAGGCTTGACGTTCATGTCGGCTATTTTAGCCTTATTAACGGAAACACCACCGCCTTGCAGCATCCTTCTGGCTTCGCCTTTAGAGCCGAAAATAACGCCTTGTGTAACTTCCGAAAGTAGGTCTATATAATTTGCAGTACTCTCAAGTTCGCTTGAGCTGACAGTTACCTGAGGAACTCCCTCGAAAACAGACAGCAATGTGCTCTCATCCAAAGATGCGAGGTCTTCTGTCGTTGACTTGCCAAATAGGATCCCAGAGGCCTTGATGGCCATTTGCAGGTCTTCTTCTGAGTGAATTCTCTGGGTGACATCCTTGGCTAGTGCTTTCTGCAAAGTACGCATATGAGGTGCCTCGGCATGCTGCGCTTCTAGCGTCTCAATTTCGTCCTTGCCAAGCAAAGTAAAGATTCGAATGAAGTTGCTGGCGTCTTCATCTGAGGTATTCAACCAGTATTGATAAAACTTATATGGAGAGGTTTTCTCTTTATCCAACCATATGTTGCCACCTTCAGATTTACCGAATTTGGAGCCATCGGCTTTTTTGATCAATGGAGCAGTTAGCGCAAATGCTTCTCCCTGAGCCTTGCGCCTAATGAGTTCAGTTCCCGTAACAATGTTTCCCCATTGATCGGAACCTCCCATTTGAATCTTACAGTTATTGTTTTGGTATAGGTGATAGAAATCGTAGCCCTGAACCAATTGATAAGTAAACTCTGTGAATGACATTCCACCCTCCAATCGATTTTTTACGGAATCTTTGGACATCATGTAGTTCACTGTGATGTGTTTTCCCACATCACGGATGAATTCAAGAAAGCCCATGCCCTTGAACCAATCGTAATTGTTGACGATTTCAGCAGAGTTCTCACCACAGTCAAAGTCCAGGAATTTCTCTAATTGTGCCTTTTGACCCGCCAAGTTATGATTGAGCACATCTTCTGCTAAAAGTTGACGCTCTGCAGATTTACCCGATGGATCTCCAACCATCCCTGTGGCACCACCTACAAGAGCAACTGGTTTATGTCCAGCTCTCTGTAAATGAACAAGAAGCATGACCGGTACAAGGTTACCAATATGAAGGGAATCAGCTGTTGGGTCAAACCCGATGTATCCGGCTGTCAGTTCCTTAGACAATTGTTCTTCAGTACCAGGCATGATGTCGTGGATCATTCCGCGCCATCTCAATTCTTCAACCAGTGGATTGCTCATTTGGGAATTAGATTAGGGGGCAAATATAGAATATGAAAGGGGAGAGGAAAAGGAAAAAGCCCGGTTCTACCAGGCTACTCCTCCGTAATTATCCTGACGATCCTCATCATCATTTGATGTTGTGGTCGTAAAAGTAATTTTCTGCGTAGATCGGGAAGGTGAACTACTATTAAGTTCAGGCATTTCTACCTCAGCTCCGACATTCACTTTGCCATTCATTTCAGCGCCATTTTCTACAGAAATCCTTTTTGAATAGATTTTGCCATAGATTTTGGCGGTTTTAGAGATATGTAAGAGGCCGTTGGCTAAAACGTCACCATTGACATAGCCATCAATGGTAATGTCTGTTCCACTTAGGTTCCCTCCAATTTCACCATGACTACCAATGATTATCTTTTCGCTGGAAATCAAGTCACCCGTCACAAATCCATCTACACGGATACTGTGCTCTGATTTCATATTGCCTGAAATCACAGAGCCATTCCTGACCTGCGTGATGTAGGTAGATGGATTAACCGAAGCTGATTCTCTCTTGCTCATTAGTAATCAGATGGAATAGATGAGTTTGAAGTTGCACCATTTTCGTCAAAAATCGAAAGAATGGTAGTAGCATTTCCAATATCAAGCCCTACTGCATTGCTCTTTACACCGCCATTCAATTGAGCTGAGTTGATACAGTACCCTCTACTTGCCAACGTTTGTGGCTCATTCGCAACTTGCAAATCAAGTATGTCCTGGAACTCTTTCTTAAAGCAATCAACCAGCATTGGATACATTGCACCTCCTCCTGCTAAAAACATCTCATGAGAGATAGTAAAGTCATTGTCGTTAAATGCTTTTCTCATTGCAGGTGAGATTACATCTTCATAGTATTGCTTTAATACTTTATCTCTAATCTCCTTTATATCAATTCGTTTTCTGTTCAAGAAGATTACCCCTTTTTGAAAAGCTGCATCAATTTGGTGCTCTGTTTTGAGCTCTAAGTAATAGGTTTTTGCCAGTTCTTTTTCCAACAGATTCACGGCATAACGCAATCCATATGTTGAGAGTGAAGTTCTTTGGACAATACCTCCTTCAGTACTTAAAAGCCCCTCGAGTGTTCCATAGCCTAGCGACATCACAAAGAAGTTGCCAGTAGCTTTTTGCAATCCTTTACGAAGGGCAATGGCACAACTAATTACCTCGGGAATAACCTGAACACTATCTATTTCAACTTGTACGTTCTTTCTGGTGCCACCGCCATAGGTAGCTGCATCATATTCAATTACATGTTGCGTGTTAATTAAATTGCTGGCTACTTCCTTATAAAGTTGGAAGGTTGAGAAAGGAAAACCTGTAGATAGTGTAAGAGGATTTCCCAACTTCTGGTTTGCGATGAGCATACCCGACTTCAATAGTAAATGATAATCTAGTTCATCCGGAGCACTATTGATATTTCTGTGTGGGGATACTCCTTCAGTTAGGGCCAGATTACCAACCACGTAACCATCGCCATTATGATATAATTTTAGACCGTTAATAAGGTCTGGAGAAACGTTTCTTAAATCTGTATTATTTCCCTCGAAAACACTTGGGAATGTATAAGTCTTAAACATGCTGTGAGTTTTGTTCTAGTGAAATAGCCAAAATAAATGAACAGCAATATTACAATTAAAAGACCATTGACTGCTCACTTGCCTTGAAAAATCAGGCGGAAGTTCCGAAATACTTTTGAGATAAAAAATTGAAAATAGTTTATTGATTAATGACTAGAGCCAATCTTTTGTTGTTACCGCTAACTGCCATTCGGGTAATACCCTTCGCACCTGTTTCTCCCAGATCGGTTACTTCTATCCAGTTTTCATCTCTTTTAGGGTTATAGGACAAGAGTCTAGCGCCTACACTAGTAATGTAGGTTCCTTGTTGCGTTATGGCCCAGTCACTGGCGCCTTGTGGTTTTTTTATGATAGCAGTGACCTCATTGTTGACACTATTTAAACGATGGATCACAACATCTCCATTATCTTCTCGCTTTTCAAATGCGAAATCAGGACTATCAGGGATCACTTTAATGGTTCTGCCAATATTGCTGGTAATAATCTTATCATCAACCTTATTGGGATTAGCCTTCACCAAGGTGGCAGGTTGGCCCAGGACAAACATCAGGATTTGATCTTGATTCCATGCAAAGTAGCCTACTGGCGCTATTTTCTCAAAAATGACACGAGGAGACTGGTTGCCTTCCATTGGAAATAACCACAGCCTTTGTGTGCCGTCCTCTTCCACTCTCACTGTTGCAAAGCTATTGTATCGTTCCATAGGAAAAGGGGAGTATTCGCTTGTCTTGGTTTTTGTGAGATTGGTCACTTTGTTGTCGTACAAGTCAACGATCATGATATCGTTTTGTCCGTTGTCATAAGCCGAGTACATAATGTAGTCGTTGTTGAAAAAGGCGGGCTGGTTATCGTAGCCCTTTCGGTCTGTGACATTTTTGGAGTTGGAAAGGCTTAGCTTGCCCTTCTTCTCTTTCAAGTCAAAAACAAATATGTCTGTATCCGGTGGGGGAGTTTGGGCCAGTGTAAAATTGATGATTGTTAGCAGCGAAATGCAGGTAAAAAATGTCTTCATGAGTCTGTTATATAGTCTTTCACAAGATAATTAATTGCTTCATAATGGAGTTGAAGCTTTTTGCCAACGGTTATTTTTTTTTAAAGTAAAAGTTTTGGTTATAATCAATAATTATCTCATTATTAATTATATATGTGTTTAAATTAAGGTTATGCTCATTTTTTGAGCAAAGTAATTTCAGCACTATTCTAGGTGTTTTAAACTAAACTTTATTATCTAGGTTCAGTTAACACACAACACCAATATGGAATTACACACGAGCAATAAGCTGGATGCTTTTCGTGAACTTCAAGATCCCTTAGCTGATCAGGTAATTGTTAAGTATTTCCCAGCTAATAAAGATTTATTACGGTTACACCTCTCTGCTCTTGCTCAGAATAATGATGGCCTGCCTGACAATGCTTTTGAAGAGCTCCAAGCACTTTATAATTCCATAAAGCAAACTTCCAGTTCATTCAAATCAGAAGATCTAGAAAAGGGTCAAAGTTTCTTTGATACACATGCCTCTGACATTATGCTCCTCCTTGGTTTCTTAAGTCTGCCTTACTGCTATACGGCTGCTTATGGGGCAGAAGTACTGGTTCAGTCAAAACGTATTTTGGAAGATCCCGCAAGGCGTTTGATGGATACAGCCTCTTTTGTTTTTGATGTAACAAATAAGAGGGCCTTTGAGGCCGATGGTCGGGCATTGGTGAGCATTTTGAAAGTCAGACTATTACACGCTGCTACTCGGTGGTATATCCACCAGTCGGGCCTTTGGGACAGTGAGAAGAAGGGGAAACCGATTAACCAGGAGGATATGGCCGGCACCAACTTGTCCTTTTCGTTAATTGCCATCAGAGGGTTGAGGAAGCTTGGGAAGTTTATCGAGCCAAAGAAGGCATTCGAATATATTGACTATTGGAATAAAATTGGCTTACTGCTGGGGCTCCACCCAGAGTTAGTCCCCAGAACGAACAAAGAGGCCTTTTATCTGGAAAAACAGATTAGACTTAGGCATTTCAGAACATCAGAATCGGGGCTTCAACTAACAGATTCCCTATACAAGTATTACGAGAAAGCGGTTATGGATTCTCCATTAGAGGGTTTCACTAAACCTTTTATGATTCACCTCTTGGGTGATAAAATTGCCAGACAGCTCGGTTTGGAAATCAGCAACTACGAACGTATGGTTTTCAAACCATATCAGATGTTTATGAATTTCAGAAATTATTTCTTCGCTTCTCAAGATTCTTACGCCAAAGCCTTTGCACGTTTTAAAGAGACAAAGGAAGATAAGCTATAGGCCCATTATGCCATTATTAAATTCCCAAGTGCCGCTTTATTTTCTTTCTGCGCACAAGATTATGATCAATCAATTGAAAGGTGACTAGAAGTGCGGCCAACGCAAATACTGGTATTAACATACCAATAGAAACAAAGGCACTAGAATCTCCAAAAGATGAAATTATTTGCAAGGTACTGAGGCCAAAGAACAAGACGCCAATAATTGCAAGAGCAAACATAAAGCTGTCCTTGCGAGCCTCCTTTCTATGTTTATCCTGTAGTTTCTTCATCACATTGCTCGAAAAGTCAGGACGAATGGAGATTTCTTTCTCTTTTTCTAATTGGTCGAACAACAATTGGTAAAGCTCCTGATCCTGGTGATCAGCAGAAGTATCGAATTCAATTTGTTCGTGGATTCCATTTTGTCTTTTCATAACAATTCCTCCTTTTGCATGTATTTGGATAGTTCTTCTTTAAGGAGTTTTCTAGCCCTGAAGAGGTAATTTTTCACAGTGCCTTCTGGCATTCCTGTAATCTCTACTATTTCTGGATAGCTCATTTCCTCAATATGATAGAGGTAAAGTACATTTCGGTAATGTGAGGGAAGCTTATCAATATTCTTTTGTACAAATTCAGATACACTGCTTGACTCCAATATATCGGCCGGAGTAGTCTTTTCTTTAAAGAATTGATCTTCATTAGCTTCTTCCAGTGCTTTGTAACTCATCTTACTGGTTTTTTTAAGTACATTGATCGTATGTCTATAAGCGATTGTTCCTATCCATGTGGATAGTTTACTATCGAAACGAAAGCCAGGTAGCTTTTCATAAACCTTCATGAATACGTCCTGTGCTAACTCTTCGACCATTACCTCTTCGCTGGTCAACTTGTGAATCATATGAAAAACCAATTTTTCATACTTCCGAATCAAAAACTCGAAGGCTTGTTGGTTTCCGCCTAATACGCTTTTAACCAGCGAATGATCATCCATATGAGTCGTTAGACAAAGTTGAGTGTTGAGATGTTGCACTACAGTCTAAAGACTGTAAAGAATAAGTTCGATATTTTTTTTCTTAAACTGCAACATTGAAAAACACTTGCTTGTCTGATGGGGCAAATGGAATTTAAAAACTCGAAATAATGGAAGGATTTGATATTGTATTGACTGTCTTCATCACCTTTGCCTTTACTGGATTTACAACCATAGGGATTATAAAAGGAATTACGAACTACAGGTTAAGAAGAAAAATGATTGAGGCTGGTCTAATCAATGAAGAAGCAATGGAATTATTGAAAGAAGGGGCTAAAGATAGTTACTATAGTTCCTTGAAATGGGGACTAATTTTATTCTTCAGTGGTATAGGTCTAGTTATTATTAATAGCATGGATATTTACTACGATTCAACAGCTGCTTACGGCATAGTGATTACCGCTGCCTCATTAGGCTTTTTGATCTACTTTATGTTTATGAGGAAGGAAATGGGTAAGGATGTATAAAACCTTGAAATGGAGAATTGAAGGCCGAAGAAATTAATCTTCGGCCTTTTCTTTTACAACTAAAATAAGTTAAGTGCTGTCAGAGATATTGAAACTAAACATAATCTTATGAAGCGATTCTTTTTTGCCTTACTATCAGTTGTCGTGATTTCTTTTTCTTCTTGCGAAAATGAAAGTGAAGTTGTTCCTAATTGTATTGAGGTACGTGTGGTAGCTAACGTTTGTGGAAACGCTGTTTTACAGGTAGTCAACGGATATCAGGCGTTGAACCTCGAAACCTGGACGGATAGTGAGGGAAACGTCTATCAAAATACATTTGGCACATTTATGAATCCTTGTGCTGATAATTATCCTAATGATCCAGAATCTTCTTTCTTCGTCACTTTTGCAGATGAAAAAGAGCTGGGTGATTGTATTGTGTGTCTGGCTATGCTAGCAAACATGCCTCAAACATATATCGATATTCGATTTGTTGATCCCTGTGGCTCTGATCAAATAGACTAGGAAAACTTTCTAATAATCGGATTAAAAGCCTTAGAAGCTACCAAAACCTTGTCGCCAACTGACAAGGAGGTAGCTTCTTCAATATCCGATACCACTTTGACGAGCTCTTGGCCCACGATAACTGTGATAATACTTACCACACCTTCATTATTAATCTCTATTATTTCACCAGTAAACTGAAATTTCCCACTGACTGAGGTACCTCCCAATATCTCCGCAGGCTTACCTTGTTTAATAACCCTGCCTGAATCCATTACAATTAAATTATCGGCCAAGCGGAGTACTTCGGCATTGTCATGTGAGACCATGATTGTCGTCAGGTTAAACTCTTTATGAAGTTTGAGTAAATGGTGCTGTAGCTTGCTGCGCATTTCTGCATCCAAAGCCGACAGGGGTTCATCGAGTAGTAATAATCTAGGCTGTTGGACTAGGGCTCTGGCCAGCGCTACTCGCTGTTTCTGGCCACCCGAGAGTGTCTCTGGTTTAAGAAATTGCAGGTCGCCCAATTCCATAAGTTCTATCAGGCTCCCAATGATTTCGCCAGAAACACCTTTAGGTAGAGCAAATTCCAAATTCTTTTTGACCGTCATATTTGGAAAGAGCGCATAATCTTGGAAAACATATCCAACACCTCTTTTCTGAATCTGGAGGTTCACTTTTGCATGTTTGTCAAACCAAGACTCTTTTTGCACAATGATAACTCCTTGGTCAGGTTCCATAAGACCAGCGATCATTCTCAGTAAGGAGGTCTTGCCTGCTCCTGATTTTCCCTGAATAGTGGTAAAACTACCCTCGAGAATATTCAGGTTCACATCCAAATCAATACTACCTTGATTGGCGTGAAGCTTCTTATGTAGGTTCAATTTAATCATCTCCAAAACGCTTTTATCTCTTTTCGATTCAAAGAGTAAACCATGAGGAGGATGAAGAATGTAATACCCAAAAGTATTAGTGAATACTGATTGGCGAGTCCATAGTTGAGGGACTCTACTTCATCGTAAATAGCAATGGAGGCGACCTTGGTTTGTCCAGGTATATTGCCTCCGATCATTAATACAACCCCGAATTCACCCATGGTGTGTGCGAAGGACAAGACTATACCAGTCAAGATCGCAGGTTTGATATTTGGTAGCATAACCTTAGCGAGGGTCTGAAACCTGGATTTACCGAGCACATATGAAGCCTCTCTTAGGGATTCAGGGAGATTGGCTAAACCTGATTGAATAGGATGAACCATAAATGGAAGGCTATAGATGATTGAAGCAAAGACTAAACCTTCAAAAGAGAAGATCAGACGCAAGCCAAGCCATTGATCAAGCCATTCGCCAAAAGTATTGTTGGGGCTAAATGCAATCAGCAGGTAGAATCCAAGCACAGTAGGAGGCAAGACCAGGGGCATACTGATTAGCGCCTCGATTGCTGGTTTGAACTTTGTCTTAGTGTTCGCTAACCAATTGGCTAGGGGAATGGCAATCACAATCAAGAGAATAGTAGTGACTACCGCTAGTTTTAAGGTCAATATGATTGGCCCCCAATCCATTATTCAGCAATCATTATTTCGTTAGTCTTTATCAATGCTGTCACAGGCATTTCTTCCCCTAAACCCAAATTTTCAAGTGCTTTGGTAGTGATGATTGAGGAAACCTCATTTGCCTCAATTTGAATCACAACCTTAGTCAATAACTCGGAGACCTCAATGCGCTTTATAGTACCAGAGAGCTGATTTTGGAGACTGATTTTCTGATTTTCTGCTGTGCTAATAGCCACTTCAGTCTCTTTAAATATAGCTTGAACCTCGTTGCCAATCTTTAGAAGCGGGAGTGTGGTAGGAGTATCAATAACTATAGAAGAAAGGTGAACTGCCCCAGCTTCTATACCGACTAATGACAAGCTACCGGAAGTCTCTATTGATGATATTTTGCCTTGGATGGAGTTCACTTTGCAGTACTCGAATAACCGAAGTTATTCAAAATTTCCTGACCTCTTGCCGAAAGCATAAAATCAAAGAATGACTTTGCTTGGTTCAACATTTCCTGCCTTGAGTTAAGTATTACCATTTGTTGAGCGATTGGTGTGTATGTGTTGGTTGGAATATCAATCCACGAACCTTTATCACTGAAGGCTTTTGACAGGATACTCGATTTAGATGTAAATCCTGCAAGCGCAGCTCCTGATAACAGGAATTGATTGACTTGTGAAATACTTTCTCCATAGACGATCTTTTCCTGAAACAACTCCCAATCTCCGACAGACTTTAGGAATTCAACAGTGGCCTTGCCATAAGGTGCTGTCTTAGGATTAGCCATTGCAAATTTTATTTCCTTTAAACCAATCGCGCCGGAAGCCACTTGCAAAGAGTCCACAGAAGTCCACAATACCAGTGTTCCATAGGTGTATGTTACTGGTAGGCCATGGGCAAAGCCTTCTTCAGTCAGAGTTTGAGGATATAGGCTATCGGCAGAAAGGAACAGGTCATAGGGCGCGCCAGCTATGATTTGATTTGTGAGTTTACCTGAAGAGCCCAGAATGACTTGAATATCTTCTCCAGTTAAAGATTCATATGCTTCTTCCAATGCTGCAATGGCGAATTGCATGTTAGCGGCTACTGCAACATTAAGCTTGACAGAATTTTGATTAGAGCAAGATATGCTAAGTACCAAAAGGAGTAATATGACCCATCGTCCGTTCATGCCAGGTTGTCCCATAGAACCTCCACCGGGTGATATGACTTTCTACCGGTCCCATCTTTAATCTGATGTCTACAACTGGTGCCAGCGGCTGCTATAATTACATCTTGAGGTTGCTCCCGAACGGTTGGGAAGAGTACTAGCTCGCCAATCTTCATAGAGACCTCATAATGTTCTTTTTCATAACCGAATGATCCGGCCATACCGCAACATCCGGAAGGTATCATCTGGACCTTGAAGTTTTCAGGTAATGAGAGTAGCTTCTTTGTTGGAACCATAGATGATAAGGACTTTTGATGACAATGTCCATGTACTTTGATCAGCTTTTGATCTTTGGTGAATTGTTCTGATTTAATACGACCTGAATCGATCTCATTTGCCAAAAACTCTTCAATGGTAAAGACGTGCTGGGCTATGCGCTTAGCTTGTTCTTGCTTTTTACCACGTGTTAAGCTGATGTACTCATCCCTGAAAGTGAGGATAGCAGAAGGTTCTATACCCACAAGGGGCGTGGCAGTAGTCAGTAAATCCTTGAACGTCTCTATGTTGTCCTCTGCCAGGGCTTTTGCTTTTTCCAAGAGCCCCTTAGAGAGTTGTGGCCTTCCGGAATCGGCATGGGGAACAAAAATGACCTGATACCCCAGTTTTTCAAGTAGTAGGATAGCTTTTTTGCCAATTTCCGCATCGTTGTAATTGGTGAATTCATCACAGAAAATATAGATTTTCTTGTCCGCTACTTTAGGTTTGAATTCTTTTATGAGCCACTTGGACAAAGGCTGTCGAGAAAGAGTAGGTACGCTACGTTTTTTTGCAAAGCCAACCATTGACTTCATTACATTGGCTGTAATCTTATTGCTGAAGGCAAAGTCATAAGCCCAGGGAGCCAGGCTAGCGAGTTTCATGTTTTTCGAGAAGCCAGCAATCTGCTTGGTTCGCCATGGAATACCCTTGTCTTTATAATACTGATGCTGCCATTCAGCTTTCAGTTTGGCCATGTCCACGTTAGAAGGGCATTCAGAACTGCAGCCTTTACAGGACAAGCAAAGGTCCATGACCTCTTTGATCTCCTCGTTGGAAAATGGATTCTTATCAGTTGAATTCGTTAGGATCTCTCTAAGAATATTCGCTCTGGCCCTTGTAGTGTCTTTTTCGTCACGTGTCGCCATATAGCTAGGACACATCGTACCACCGCTTAATTCTGATTTACGACAATCTCCCGAACCGTTGCAAAGTTCTGCTGTACGAAGTATTCCGTCAGTCTTTGAGAAATCAAATTGCGTTTCAAAATCAGGCGTCTTTTGATCCTTTGAATACCTCAAAGAAGTATCCATAGGCGGGGTATCGACAATTTTGTTTGGGTTGAAGAGGTTTTGCGGGTCCCAAATCTTCTTGATTCGCTTGACTAGTTCATAATTGTGTTCTCCGATCATTTGGGGAAGGAACTCTCCTCTAAGACGTCCATCTCCATGTTCTCCTGATAGGGAACCCTTATATTTCTTTACCAATGTGGCAATCTCTTCAGCAATGACCCTAAACTGTTGTTGACCTTCTGAAGTCTTCAGGTTAATGATAGGTCTCAGGTGTAACTCCCCTGAACCGGCATGTGCATAATGAACGGAATAGAGTCCATGCTTATCTAGAATTTTGTTGAATTCAGCGATGTAAGCCGGTAAATCGGATACATCTACAGCCGTGTCTTCTATAACTGGGGCAGGCTTAGCATCGCCCGGTATATTGGATAATAGGCCTAAACCCGCTTTTCTGAGGTTCCAAACTGATTTGATCTTCTTGCCCTTGACAATTGGGTATGCATAACCTCTTCCTTTTTCCTTGAGGTCAGCAATCAAGTCTGCTACTTTTTGATCTGCTTCTTCAGGGCTATCACCGTTCAATTCGACTACTAGTATTGCTTGAGGATCACCTTCTACAAAGAACCTTAGGGCATTATACATGGCATTGCGCTTGGTGGCTTCCAAAATGTAGTGATCCATTAGCTCACAAGCTGAGGGACTGTACTTGAGTGCAACTAGGTTGGCCTTTAGGCTGTCGTCTATTGTTTCAGAGTGAATACAAACTAAGCGTTTGTTGTTTGGTGGAAGGGGGGTAAGCTTAACTTTAGCAGCGGTGACAATACATAGAGTGCCCTCTGACCCGGCAATTAAACTGCAGAAATTGAAATCATCACCTTGCTCATCAAAAGGTCGATGTCTAAGGAGCATGTCCAATGCATAGCCTGTATTTCTTCTGGGAATATCGGCTTTAGGAAAGCCTTCTATGATCTCCTTTTGGTTGGTGTCGTCCTTAAGTATTTCACGGGTTTCGAAGTAGATATTGTTTTGCAATTCACCAGAAACAGAAAGCCCGTTACACCGATCTAAAAAAGCGTTTTTATCAAGGCTCCCAAACCAGGATTCTGTCCCATCTGATAATATAGTTTTTACCTCAAGTAAATGTTCTCTTGTACTTCCATAAACTACTGAATTAGAGCCACATGAGTTATTTCCAATCATGCCGCCAATCATGGCGCGATTGGCAGTAGAAGTCTCAGGGGCAAAGAAGAATCCGTGAGGTTCTAAGTGCTTATTGAGGTCGTCCCGAATGATACCAGGTTCAACCCAGGCATAAGCCTCTTTTTCATTGACCTCTATAACACGATTAAAATGCTTTGATATGTCCACAACAATGCCGTTGCCAACGACCTGACCTGCAAGGCTGGTACCAGCAGTTCTTGGGATGAGAGAGGTATTATTTTCGCTTGCATAATTGACCAGTGATACCAAATCTTCTGTGCCCTTAGGTACAACTACCGCTTGAGGTAATTCTCTATAGGCGGAGGCGTCTGTAGCATAAAGCCTCCGTGTAGTAATATCAGTAAAGAGGTCACCTTTGAGTGAGGCCTGTAAGTCTGTAAAACTCATGCGTTAGCAAATTAGGGGTATTGCCGTTAATCTGGAAGTCGTAGGTTTTAGAAATTATGTTTTCGATTGAAATCAACCAAAGATCAATTCAAACTTCGACCCTTTCCCAAGCTCGCTTTCAAGGAGAATATCGCCATCATGGAGTTGCATGATCTGCTTAGAAAGGCTCAAACCAATGCCTGAACCTCGGTTTTTGGTAGAATAGAATGGCATAAAAATCTTTTGTTGGGCTTCTTCCACTATACCAGGGCCATTATCTTGAATGATTACTGAAGTCTTCTGATTATGAACTTTCACCTCTACCTTAACTTGACCATTATTCTGATGCTCGGTTGCCTCCCTGGCGTTTTTAATCAAATTGATGAGTACCTGTTCAATCAACTGCTCATCCAACATAAGTTTTTGGTCAGCATTAGGCATTTTAACTGTCAATTGACCTTCTTTGAAATCAGTCTTCAAGAGATTGACAGTATTTTGGACCACCTGATTAATGGCTGTATTTACACGATCAGGTTCTGGTAAGTTGGTATAATCTCGATAAGCATTGATAAAGTTGATAAGACCATCCGATCGGCCGGAAATGGTCTTTAAGCCTTCTTCAATATCTTCAAGACTCTCGTGAGAGATTACATTCTTATCTTCTTGTTTTTCAATGTCCTCTGCGATTATTTCCGTGAGGGTAGAGGTAAGCGAAGAGATTGGTGCTATGGAGTTCATGATCTCATGACGCAGCACTTTGGTCAAGTTTTGCCAGGCCTCCAATTCTCTTGCCTGCAATTCGGCCTTGATATCCTGTATAGCAAAGAGTCGATAAGAGCCTTCCCCCAGTTTGTATTTAGTCTCAAATACAGCCAATTCACGTCCATCGTGGGTTTTGTAGGTGGCCCTTGGGTTACCGTCCAATTGGTCAATAAGACTGGCAATCTCTTTGGTGTTTATATTCAACTGATTTGAGTGTCGATGTTTAGTTATTCCAAGCAGATCAAAAGCAGAATTGTTAATCAGTTTGATCTGTCCATCATTGTCTATAGATATAATACCTGAGGCAATGTTTTCTATTACCACCTGCAATTCTTGAAAGAATTCTTCGCGTTTTTGCCTTTCAATCAGAATGGCATCAATCACCTCTTTAAACGCAATATTGAGCTCTTTAAAAGTTTTACCCAGCTTATTGTCATGGGTAAAACTCATATTGAAGTCGTTGTATTTAATAGCATCAAAGAATCGTCTCAGCTTTTTGTTAGTGCTTTCTATATAGTTGAAGAGCTCGAAGACCTCGAAAATGATGAGAAAGCCAGTCACCACGGTGGTTACATATTTCTCATCAAAAAATATCAGGTAGACAAAGGCGGCCACTGTCAAGAACAGTACAATGACCCTTATTAATACGAAAAGCCTAAATCGATTAAAGCCCATACTTCTCCAATCTTCGATAAAGTGATGACCTGGTCAGGCCTAATTCTTGTGCGGCATGAGTCACATTTCCATTGTGTTTGGCAAGGACTTTACGAATGAGTATGCGTTCCACATCTTCAAGGTTATATTGCTCCAAGCTAATTTCTCCACTGTTTTCCTTAGGTTGTTGGGCAGCATTAAAGAAGAAATCTTCCGGTTGTAAAATGTTATCTCTACTCATAATGACTGCTCTTTCAACGGCATGTTGAAGCTCTCTTACATTACCTGGCCAGTGGTATTTGCCCAGTCGCGTGAGAGCCGCCTCACTGAACTTATAGATATCCTTATTATACTTTTTCGAATATTGGGCAAGGTAATGATTCGCCAAAAGTGGGATGTCTTCGATACGTTCTTTTAAGGAAGGAAGTCGTAGCTCGATTGTATTGATCCTGTAAAGTAGATCTTGCCTGAATTCACCTTTCTGCACCATTTCATATAATGGCATGTTAGTCGCACAAATTAGTCTGATATCAACATCAATGACTCGGTTAGAGCCAACACGGGTGATTTTTTTATTCTGAAGAGCTGTAAGTAGTTTGGCCTGTAGGGGTAGGGAGAGATTACCAATTTCATCTAGAAATAAGGTTCCTCTGTTAGCAACTTCAAATCTCCCTGGTCGATCGGTTTTGGCATCGGTAAACGATCCTTTGACGTGACCGAACAGTTCTGATTCAAACAGGCTTTCCGTTATAGCGCCCAAGTCTACACTGACAAATGGATTGTCTGCTCTTTTCGAATTACGATGTAAAGATCTTGCGATCAACTCTTTTCCCGTTCCGTTTTCTCCTAGAACTAAGACGTTAGCATCTGTTTCTGCCACCCGGTCGATAGTATCAAACACTTGCATCATATTGGGAGACTGCCCAATAATATCCTTGAATTTCTCATCCAAATCGGCGGTCAATACAGCTTGTTGATCCTTTAGTTGTTGAATCTCCGTCTTAGATGACTTCAATTTCATTGCAGAGAGGAGTGTGGCTAGCAATTTCTCATTTTCCCAAGGCTTCATAACAAAATCAGAGGCACCTGCCTTTATGGCTTTGACTGCCAAGTCCACAGAACCGAAGGCGGTTATTAATAGGACCACAGCAGATGGATCTATTTCTAATATCTGATCTAGCCAGTGAAAGCCTTCAGCACCAGAGTTTACATCCTGGGTAAAGTTCATGTCCAAAAGGATGACATCGTAACTCTGATTCTTCAAGAGATCGGGAAGTAGCGTGGGATCTTTCTCCAGGTCTATTTGGCTGAAGTGCCTTTTAAGAAACATCCTTGCCGCCTTAAGCAAGTCTTCGTTATCATCAACTATAAGTATACGTCCTGAATTCATAAGCTTTGAGAATTTGACCTAAGGTTTTCAACAAAGAAAATCTGTTGATAATATACAAACAAATACAGCCGTCCGCCAGCGGACGCTAAAGTTCGTGTGCGGATATTGAGTTGACGCTTTTTATGTTTAAATATCAGAAAATCAATGAGATAAGTTTGGTACGGTGCTTGAAAGAAACCTATTAAACTAAGGCTATGCTCAAAAACTACATCACTACCACACTCAGGTTTTTTTGGAAAAACAAATCTTACAGCTCAATTAACATACTAGGTTTATCCGTTGGTATGAGTTGCTTTATCTTACTCAGCTTATTCGTCCAAAAGGAGTTTAGCTATGATCAATACCATGAAGATAAGGATCTTATCTACCAGGTCTATTTAAGCGATACCAGCAGTAGCAGGAGCGATTATGCCTATCAGACAATGGCTCCCATGGCAACGTTGTTCCAAGAAACTGTCCCTGAAGTCACTGATGCTATTCGGTTTGGGAGAATGAGAAATCGCGTGATCAAATTGAAGACGGGAATCAAGTATCAGGCTGACAATATTTACTTTACTGATGCGTCCATTTTTGACTTTTTCTCGATTCGAATCTTAGCAGGTTCAGCTTCAAATTTGCTGGCGTCAAATGATCATATTGCTATCTCGGAAGAGGTTGCCCTTAGAATGTTTGACACTGTCCAAGATGCGGTGTCCAAAACGATCGAGGTTGTTGATTTTGGTCCTTTAACAGTAAGTGGGGTCTTTGAAGATTTACCTGATAATACGCATCTGGATTTCGACTATCTTATTTCATTTGGGAATGCCGATAAGGCAATGTCTCATGTTTTCGGTCCAAATAATTCTGCGCTCGGTGAGAATGCTAGGTCGGTCATGGACTGGGGTACCGTTTCTGCATTTCCGGTATATCTTAAACTCGATCCAAACCTCACTGATATTGCCAATGTTGAGTTAAGCCTTCAAGAAGCACTTTCTCCTCACAGGCCATCTGATTTGGTGAGGTTACTTCCGCTGACCGAGATCTACTTTTCAGAGTTAAATACAGGGTACTTTGGCAGGAAAGGAGAAGAGTCTAATGCACGATTGTATATGATTATTGCCTTTATCATTCTGGGTGTGGCCATAGTTAATTATATGAATATGGCTACAGCACGCCATTCAAAAAGAGCAAAGGAGGTAGGTATTCGTAAGACTGTGGGCGGGCATCGAGTCCAGATTGCCAAGCAGTTTTTCTTAGAGTCTACAATAATGTCATTTTTCTCCTTGCTGTTAGCCATTTGTCTAACAGAACTGGCACTTCCAATGCTTAACGATTTTACAGGGAAAGATTTAGATCTAGCCTATGACTCACCGTGGACCTACTTGTTACTGGCTCTTTTTACCATTTTGATTAGTTTCTTATCTGGGATATACCCTTCCCTCTTTCTTTCCAAATTCAGCCCAATTCAAATGCTCACTGGGAGAGTAACAAGAGGCAAAGGAGGGGCAAGCTTCAGAAAGGTCTTGGTTGGTTTCCAGTTCTTTGTATGCCTAAGTCTTATTGCCATTACCAGTATCGTTTATAGTCAGTTTAGCTACATGCAAAATATGGATTTGGGGATAGAAGAAGACCAGGTGCTTGGCGTTCCGATGAGAGACACGAATCTTCAAAAAAAATATCCAATATTTAAGGATCGACTGCTTTCTAATGCATCAATTGCTGATGTAACAGGTGTTTCTTATTCAGTATTTAAGGGGAACATGTCAGTGTATGCCGATATAGCGGGAATGGAGGAAAGTCAACCTGTGAGCTATATGTCTGTCGAGTCAAATTTCCTTAACACTTTGGGAATAAAGGTCAACACGGGACAAGCTTTTACGGACATGGAAGAGAGTAGTGTAGCTAAGGCGTTGCTGATCAATGAGACGGCAGCAGAAAAGTTTGGTTGGGATAATCCCCTTGAAGAGAAAATCTTTCAGTCGCCCATAACAGGGGTTGTTGATGATTTTATTTATGGTTCTGCCAAAACGGCTATAGCTCCAATGGCCATGATGACCTCAAAAGAGGGCTTTACTCAGGCCTATATTAAGATTAATGGAGCCAATGTAAAAGAAGCTGTCAAGCATATTCAGTCTGTCTTTGAAGACTTTTCAGTCGATTACCCATTTGAGTATAAATTTCTGGATGATCACTTTGCCGAAATGTATGAAAATGAAAAGCGACTTTCTGATGTCTTTTCAATTTTCAGCTTATTAGCAATTTTCATAGCAGGCTTAGGCATATTTGGATTGTCCATATTTATGGCAGAGCAGAGAATTAAAGAAATTGGGATTAGAAAAGTGTTAGGGGCAGGAGTTGGACACATCATTTGGGTAATGAATCATGGGATCACTAAATTGATGATTGTCGTGGCCATAATTACACTTCCTTTGGTTTATCATTTTATGAGTTTATGGCTTTCTGATTTTGCTTTCCATATAAGTCTTAACGGAGTTTTGCTGGTGGCGCCTTTGCTGGTGTTAACACTAATTGTTTGGAGCATACTCATGTTCCAATCCTACAAATCAGCTACTACAAACCCAATAAATGCACTGCGAACGGATTAAGTTTAACTGGGTGTCCGCTGACGGGCATTACAGTTCGCTGACGGATAATTATATTTGTTGATTACAATATAAAAACCTTATAATCAGGTGGTTGTGTTTGGTACGATGCTTGAATTAGTCTTAGAGAGCCCAAGGCTCTAAATCTCAAAATATTATGAACAACATCTTAAGATTCTTCAAGTCCGGTATGAAAAGCCTAAGACGTGAGCGCTTTTTCGCTTTGGTCAATATCATAGGATTATCATTAGGAATGTATTGTTTCCTAATCACCTCACTATACGTTCAGGACGAACTTACCCACGACAAATGGCATACAAATTCGGAGAATATCTATATGTCTAAGATTGCTATGAGTTTCGGTGGCTCAACTAGCTTCTTTCTTTTTCCTCCTGTGGGTTTAGGAGAGGCAATGACGGAAGAGATCCCAGCCGTCCTGGATGCGGTCAACATCAGTATGGCACAAACAGTGGATTATACTTTTAAAGACGAGGAGTTCAAGTCGAAGTTATTCTTCTATACCCAAGCCAACTTGTTTAGTGTTTTCGATTTTGAATTGAAGTATGGCAATGTTGAGACAGCGCTGAGCACTACAGATGATCTGATCATTTCATCTGAAATTGCCAGAAAGCATTTTCCAGGTCAAAACCCTGTTGGCGAGTTTATGGAGATTGATGGTAAGGGAACATTCAGAGTTTCTGGAGTACTTAAGCCAATTCCATCTAACTCTCACTTGCAGTTTGAATTCCTGACATTGATTAACGACAATGTTGCTCCATATGACTTCTACAAGAATCGTTGGGATACAGGCACCGGACTCAATTATATGTTAACAAGGTCTGACTATTCTGAAGAAAAGCTGTTGGAGGATACCAAGCGGGTTTTAATGGCAAAGGATAGCACAGAAGCACCAGGGGAATATTTATACACGAAGTTTTCAGATTTATATATGAATAATGAGACCATGCGGAGCTCTTCCAGGGCAATGTTTGGCGGTCAAATGAAGTATGTCTACATCTTCTCACTTATTGGAGGCCTATTATTGATTGTAGCATGTTTCAATTATATCAACCTGACTACTGCACGATCCTTCGCTCGGTCAAAAGATGTGGCTGTCAGAAAGATCATTGGTGCTACCAAGGCAAGGTTAGTATTATATCAAATGGGTGAGACCCTCTTTTTGGCACTCTTAGCATTGATCATTGCCGTTGTTTCCGTAGAAATTACACTTCCTGGTATCAACAATATGTTGGACAAGT
>Ga0207422_1000428_pt1 | contig 135541 bp, 118 predicted proteins | sample MarCyaLeptolynsp_FD_187757 | JGI IMG/M metagenome (GOLD analysis project Ga0207422, IMG submission 187757) | Marine cyanobacterial communities from Panama - species 1 Leptolyngbya sp. (SPAdes) | ecosystem: Environmental > Aquatic > Marine > Unclassified | place: Panama: Panama City | collected...
CCCCCCCCGCCATTGGCGGGAGGGTTAGGGTGGGGATTTACATATGTTTCAAATCATCCGGCAACTCATAAAAAGTGGGATGACGGTACACTTTGTCTGCGGCGGGTTCAAAGAATTCGCCGTTTTCTTCGGGGTTGGAGGCCGTAATGTGTTTGGATTCTACCACCCAAATGCTTACGCCTTCATTGCGGCGGGTATAGACATCGCGGGCGTTTTCCAGTGCCATTTCGGCATCGGCGGCGTGGAGACTACCGAAGTGGCGGTGCTCCAATCCGTTTTTGCTTCTTACGAAGATTTCCCAGAGGGGCCAGTTTTTCCTTCCCCCAGAGTCCCCTCCCCGGCCCTCCCCTAAGGGGAGGGTGTTTGCTTCCTTATCTTTTGACATAAGTTCTTATTTTTCTATTTAGTTAAGCATTCTGTATCGGCGTAAAATCTTACGCCGTTACTTTTGTGACGTAAATTAAGTCGCTACGATGCTTTTGATACTTTCTTATTTTCTTGTTTTTCGGCGTAAGCCATAGCGGCGTCGCGAACCCACTTGCCATTATTCCAGGCGTTGACTCTGGCTGAAAGGCGTTCTTTGTTGCAGGGCCCGTGGCCTTTTACCACTTGCCAAAACTCATCCCAATCGATGGGACCAAAATCGTAATGACCTGTTTCTTCGTTCCATTTTAAATCGGGATCAGGAATGGTTAGTCCCAGAATATCTGCTTGTGGAACAGTCTGGTCGATGAATTGCTGCCGGAGTTCGTCGTTGGTTTTTCGCTTTAGCTTCCATTTCATAGATTGTGCAGTGTGCACAGATTCGTCGTCTGTGGGCCCAAGCATCATTAATGATGGCCACCACCAGCGGTTTAAGGCGTCTTGTGCCATGGCTTTTTGCTCGGGCGTGCCATTGCAAAGGGTGAGCATAATTTCGTAACCCTGGCGTTGATGGAAACTTTCTTCCTTGCACACACGTACCATCGCACGGGCGTAAGGCCCGAAAGAAGTGTTACACAACGGCACTTGATTGATGATGGCGGCACCGTCAACCAACCAGCCAATGGCCCCCATATCTGCCCAGGTCAATGTGGGATAATTAAAGATGCTGGAGTATTTTGCTTTTCCAGTGTGGAGTTGCTCGTAGAGTTCGTCTCTAGAAATGCCTAAAGTTTCACAGGCGCTGTAAAGGTACAAACCGTGACCGGCTTCATCCTGAACTTTGGCAAGTAATGCCACTTTTCTTCGTAAAGATGGGGCTCGTGTAATCCAATTGCCTTCGGGAAGCATCCCCACAATTTCTGAGTGTGCGTGCTGAGAGATTTGCCTGATGTGAGTTTGACGGTACTTTTCGGGCATCCAGTCTTTGGGTTCGATTTTTTCGTCGCGTGCTATTTTTGCTTCGAAAATTTGTTCCAGGTTTTTTATTTCTTTTTCGCTCATAGTCTTCCTCCCCCTAGCCCCCTCCTAAGGAGGGGGGATTGTTGTGGGTGTTTTTTTAATTAAACATTATTTTCTTTTATTTTTTATCCTCGCCCAATCCCTCTGTCTGGGAGAGGAGCTTTTGGGATTTATTTTGGTTTATACTTTATTTATATTCATCATTTGATTGATCCCATTGCACTTCACAGCTTTATGCGGCGAAGTGAGATTTCCGCCTTTGCGGAAATTTGTTACACGTCAAAATCCAATACCACGGCATCAGACGTTGGAACTGCCTGGCAGCTTAGTATCAGGTTTTGGGCAACTTCTTTTTCATCCAGGGCATAGTTGACTTTCATGGCAACGGTACCTTCTTTGATTTCGCATTTGCAGGTGCTGCATACACCGCCTTTGCAGGCGAAAGGTAAATCGGCTCCGGCGGCGAGGGCTCCGTCAAGGAGGTTATCATAGTCCTCGCTCATGGTGAAATGAAACTCTTTACCGCCATCAATAATGGTGACTTGTGTGCCTTCCACTTTGCTTTCCAATGCTTTTTGGGCGCGTTCCTTGTCGGCTTCAGTGAGGCCGGACACAAAGAGTTCGTAATGGATGTTCTCTTTGGGCAAGCCTGCTTTTTGCAGTTCGTCGCGAATGAGGAAAATCATTTCTTCGGGACCACAGATAAAGCAATGTGCCGTGTCTTCAACATCAATGAACGTTTTGGTCAGGACTTCCATTTTTTCTTTATCAAAACGGCCGTTTAAAAATGGAATATCCCTTTTTTCTTTCGTAAGGAAATAGAAGACGTGAAAACGGTTAAAGTATTTATTTTTAAGCTGTTCTATTTCCTCTTTAAAGATAATGGATTTTGAGGTACGATTCAAGTAAAACAGTTTAAAGGTACTTTTAGGCTCCTGACTGAGGTGCGCTTTTATCATCGAGAGCACGGGTGTAATCCCGCTACCTGCTGCAAAAGCGATGTAGTTTTTGGGTGTGGTGCTATCACTAGGCACTCCAAACTCGCCACTGGGCGGCATCACTTCCAGCTCGTCGCCTGCTTTTAATTCCTTATTGACGAAGGTTGAGAATTTGCCTTCAAAAATCTGCTTTACGGCCACTTTCCACTCGCCTTCTGATGGGTTGGAACAAAGGGAATAGGTGCGGCGCACGTCTTCGCCGTTAATTACTTTACGTAATGTGAGGTGTTGCCCCTGTCGAAATTTAAAGTCTTCTCTGAGTTGTTGCGGCACATCAAAAGTGATTACCGAGCAGTCTTTGGTTTCTTTATAAACGTCTTCTACACGTATTTTGTGGAATTTTGCCATAATAAAATTGATTCAACTGTTTGTTGAATTGAACAAAACTAACAATTGTTAGTTTTATAAGCAAGAATTCTTATTTTTGAATTCTGATATTTATTATTATTTTAAGAAAGTTTTTTATCAGTTATAAATTTTAACAGTTTAAATGTAATAAAATTTAAAGATTTCGACTTAATCATATTAACAATATTCATTTTTTCATTATGAAAAATTCTATTTTCCTATTACTTATAATTCTTTTTTCTTTTTTAACTGGACATGCACAAGAAGAAAAATTTCATCGGGCTAAAATAGCCTATCAAAATTCTGAAACACTAAAATTACTAAGCAATCAAGGTGTTGCTATAGACCATGGTTTTCACAAAAAAGGACATTTCATCATTTCTGATTTTTCTGACTCAGAAATTGTTATGGCTCGAAATTTAGGGCTAGATGTAACGGTGCTTATTGAAGATATTCAAAAGGTGTATGTAGAACAAAACATTAAAACGTCTCCGCACTACAAAACTTTTTCAAATACAAATTGCTCAGATGAGGATTATGCAACTCCAGTAAACTATAGTGCAGGATCTATGGGTGGTTTTTTTACGTATGATGAAGTTTTGCAACACTTAGACGCTATGAGAGCTCAGTTTCCAAATCTTGTTTCTGAGAGAGCAAATGTAGGTAGTTTTTTAACTTTTGAAAATAGAAGTTTGCAATGGTTAAAAATCACGAAAGATCCGGAAGTTTTTAACAACAGACCTCAAGTGCTATACACGGCCATTCATCACGCTCGAGAACCTGCCTCCTTATCTCAACTTATTTTTTACATGTGGTATTTGCTAGAGAATTATGAAACAGATGAAGAAATTAAAAACATTGTTGATAACACAGAACTTTATTTTATTCCCGTAGTAAACCCTGACGGCTATATAAGAAACCAAAACACAGACCCAAATGGAGGAGGTATGTGGCGAAAAAACAGAAGAAATCACGGTAATGGTACATTTGGTGTTGATAATAACAGAAATTACGATTACTGGATTGACGGCGATCCCAATCAAAGTATCTGGAATACAACGGGTACTTCTGGAAGTACAAATGGGCAGACCTACGCAGGTAGTGCACCATTTTCTGAACCAGAAAATCAAGCTGTACGATTTTTTGTGGAAAATCACGATTTTGTTGTTGCCCTTAATGCTCATACTTCCGGTGAATTATTGCTATTTCCTTATGGTTATGAAATAAATGTTCCTACTCCTGACAATAATTTATACGAAAACATATCAGAGATTATGGTTTCCAAAAGCGGATACAATAATATAATTTCTTCAGGGTTATATCCTGCTGCGGGTGATAGTGACGATTTTATGTATGGACTTACCTTAAATCACGATAAAATTTTTGCTTTCACACCAGAGATTGGCCCTTCCTTTTGGCCTCCTTCAAACAGTATTGTAAGCATTAATAAAGAAATGTTGTTTACCAATATTACGGCTGCCAGATTGACTTCTAATTTTGCTCAATTTGCAGATACAAGTCCCGAATTTATTGGAGGAAATGCAAGTTTTGATGCATTGTTTTCAATCAAAAGATTGGGGCTTTCCGGTGATGGAAATTTTACTGTAAGTATCAATCCTGTTTCAAACAATATTGCCTCTGTGGGAGCTCCTGTAAGCTTTTCAAGTTTAGAACTTTTAGAAACCCAAGTGGGCAGTATTCCTGTATCACTTTTTCCGGGAACAAGTGCGGGAGATATTATAGCCTATGAAGTTGTTATAAATAACGGAAGTTTTGATGAAAAAAAGTTGGTCACTAAAATTTTTGGAAATCTCATCACTGTATTTGAGGATTTCGGAAACAGTGTGACCCAAAACTTCTCAAATAATGGTTGGGATACTACGATTCAAACCTTTGTGTCACCCTCCAGTTCTATTACCGAATCTCCAAACGGAAACTATGAAAACAATCAAAACAAGACAATTACTTTGAGTAATCCTGTTGATTTGACAAATGCTTTGGGTGCAAATGTCACATTTTTTGCACAATGGGATATTGAAAAAAGCTGGGATTATGTTCAGTTTGAAATATCTACAGATGGAGGTAATACCTGGACACCTCAATGTGGAAAGTTTACCTCATCAGGAAGCTCAAATAATTCGCAGCCCACTGGAGAGCCGCTTTATGACGGCACCCAAATGGATTGGGTGCAGGAAGAAATTAATTTAAGCGACTATATTGGTGAGACAATTTTGGCTCGATTTCAATTTGAGTCTGACGGAGCAGTCAACAGAGATGGGTTTTATTTTGATGATTTAACTTTCAATATTCTAGATGAGACTATTCTTTCGACTGGCTCAGAAGAAATTTCAAAATTTTCTGTATTTCCAAATCCGTCGAGAACTTTTGTAAATATCAACTCAAACTTAGATCATTTTTCCTTAAAGTTAGTGAGTGTTCAAGGTCAAGTTTTGTTATCAGATGCCTCGGTATCTGGAAAGCAAACTATAAATTTAAGTTCTTACGCAAAAGGGATGTATTTTTTGGTTTTGGAATCGGGACAAATTTCAGAGACTTTTAAGTTAATAAAAAATTAATTTACAACACCGTTTAAGAGGATGATGGGCATTTGTTCTTTTAGCATTTTAGCATCAATTCCATCTTTTTTGGTGTACCAGATGTAAAGGGTTCTTAGGGTTGAAAGCATTGAAAATAGCATAATTTCAGGGTCTCTGTTACCGATTTCGCCTTGAGCAGTTCCTTTTTTTAAGATGGCTCGGAAATTTTCTTCATAATCTTCTCTCATTTGTATAAAATAAGGCAGCTTTTCTTCCAGATGCATCCAGTCGTTGTTGAGACAAGCCATCGCATCCGGACTTTTGACGGTGAGGTCGATGTGGAGTTCAATAATTTTTTTTAGTTTTTCCTGAGTGGATAGTGGTTGATTTTTGATTTGCTGCATTCCATTTGTAAAATTTTCGGCAATATCAATAACGATTGTTGACAGTATTTCTTGTTTGGAGCTAATGTGATTGTACAAACTGGCGGCTTTAATATTAAGACCTTCTGCAATATCTCGCATGGTAACGGCGCTGTAGCCTTTTTTTTTAAAAAGCTTTGCCGCTTTTGAGAGAATTTCCTTTTTTCTGGTGTTGCTTTTCATGTAATCTATTTTATAAACTCAGTTCTTCAAATTTTTGCAATGACCGAACCTCTTCACTATTGTATCTGAGTGTCCAACCCAGATTATTGGTCAGTACATAAATTTTTTGAAGTTCTGAAATGAGCCGGTTTTGTGCATTTGATTTTAAGTCTGACTTTTCAATTTTCTCTTCAAGAAGTTGGTTCACTTTTCCTTTTATGGTATTAAAATCGTTTGCAGAAAATTGGTTGAAGTAGTCTTGGGTGACATCATAATATTCAATATTGGGATAAATATTGAGTTCTTCTTCAGGAATGTAGAGAATACTCACTGTTTTGTTTTCTTCATCTATATGGGTTTGAATCTGGCTTAAATCATATCCAATTGTCACTTTTGCATTGACAACAACGAGTGCTTTTTTATTGAAGGAAATCATGTCAAAAAAGCTTTTTTTGGAGTCTTCAAAAGTAAAGACCTGGGAGAAAGTGCCTTCAGTAACAATAAGCTTACCCACATTTTGCAGCTGTAGCTGGATGAGTTGTGAAGATTCAGAAAGTTGTTCTTGTTTTTCTCTTTTGTTTTCGCAATAGTGAAATGCAAATACAAATATGAGCGTAAGGATTACACCAACGATTATTTTTCGCATAGAAAATCATTTTTGTAAAAATAATCAAATTCTATACCCTGTTATAGAAAACTTGAGGTATTTGGAAAAACCTTTAAATGATATTGTGTCGTTTTGCTTTTTGGACGGCTTCCAACTTGCTATGAACTTGAAGTTTTTTATAGATGTTTTCGATGTGTTTTCTCACTGTGCTTGGTGAGAGAAAAAGGTTATCGGCAATAGCTGTATAGCTGAGGCCTTTACTGAGTTGTTCTAATACTTCGACTTCTCGTGTAGATAGTGAAATATCTTCTTTATCCCTCGGGTTATCAATATTGATGGGGTTTCTGAGAAGTTTAAGGGTTTTTAATGCGATGGATGGGTTCATTGCGGCACCTCCGTTAAGTGTTTCAACAATTCCTTTATGCAATTGTTCGGGCTTGACTTCTTTGAGCAAATAGCCGTCTGCTCCTGCTTTGATCGCGTTAAAGATGTTTTCGTCATTGTCAAAAACGGTGAGCATGATAATTTTGATGTGCGGATATTTTTGCTTGACGATTTGTGTGGTTTCGATTCCGTTTAAAACGGGCATTTCAATATCCATCAGGATGACATCAAGATTGTGATTGTCTTCTAGTTTGGTTAGTAATTCTGAGCCATTCATAGAAGTGTGTTTAATTGTAATATCTTCAAAGAACGAAAGTTTTTCCTTGATGCTATGGATTAAAAAGGTGTTATCGTCAACGATGGCTATTTTAACTAACATGGGCTTCACGTTTTGGCAATCTAAAATTACACTTATATTTTTGGATTCATTATACGTCAAATGCCTTATTTAAGATGCTTGTTTTTGCTGTAAAAGGGATGATTTATTAATCTTCAAAGTAATTTTTGTGCCGGAATTTACAGCACTGTCCACCTTTATATTTGCCTGGATTTCTTTGGATCTTTTCCGCATATTGTTGATGCCATTGCCTATTTCAATCTGGGTTATATCAAATCCGGAGCCATCGTCTTCTATGATTATATTTATATCTTTTTGGGTTTCGTTTATCCGGACATTTATACTTTTCGCGGAAGCGTATTTTAATGCATTGTGAACCGCTTCCTGAATGATGCGGTATATATTCATTCCTTCTACAGAAGTAAACTGGTATTTGTCATTTACTTCCTCTGACAGGTTAAAGTTGAAATCTATATTCCCTGAAGCTTCCCGGGCTTTATCCATAAAATTGGTAATCCTCGCATTCAAATCCTCAAAGGAAATTTCGGTTTTGTTCATTGCCCAGATAGTGTCTCGGAGTTCAAAAATAGTATTGGAAGTAAAACTACTTATGCTTTGAAGTTTTTCGCCCAGTTTTTCATTTTGCAATTTGAATCCGTATTTGATATTGTCTAAGGTGGATATAATAAATGTGAGTTGAGCCCCAATGTTATCGTGCAAATCGCGTGAAATTCTAAGGCGTTGTTCTTGAAGTTTGTTTTGGGTTTCTATTAGATTGAGTGCTTCTTTGAGCTCATTTTCTTTTTGCAGTTGTTTGTTCTTGAGCTTTTGTTGCTGGTAAACGAGGTAGCCCAAAATAGCAAGTAAAAGTGCCAGTGCCGAAGTCCCATAGATGAGTAAATTTTTTCTGCCAATCTTCAATTCATTTTCGGCTAATGCAGCACGAGTTTCGGCAAGTTGAATTTCTTTTTCCTGAGTTTTGAATTTTATTTCTAATCCAGCCACGGCATCTGCAGTATTTTTTGAAAAAATAGTGTCGTTAATTGCGATGTATTCTGATAGGTATTCACTTCCTTTTTTTGTGTTTCCAAGTAAATAATTACTTTCTGCTGCGTTTTTATAAAGTGTGCCGGCAAAGTTTTTTAGCTTGGGGTCTTGATTTATAATTTCAAAGCCTTTTTCTGCATAAGTGAGAGCAAGCTGAGGCTGGTTTAGTTGTGTATAAACTGCGGTCAAGTTGCTGTATATACTCAAATCTGATTTTGGATTTGCCCCCAAAGAAGCGGGTCTTTCTAAGGCAATTTTATAGTTGGCGATGGCTTTTTGATAATTTTCCATTTCCTGATATACATTAGCAATATTATTGTGAAAGGAATAGTAATTTCTCATACTGTTGGCACTCTTTGCCAGTGCAATAGCTCTTTCATATGACTGAATGGATTCTTCAAAGCGGGACAGGCTTTTAAAGCAAACACCCATATTGGCTAGAGAAATGGCTTGCTCAGATTCAAGATTAATTTCTTCTCTTATTTTGAGTGCTTTTTGATGATGTTCCAGAGCTTTATCATATTGCTTCAGCTCCTGATAGATGAGCCCAATATTATTTAAATAAACAGACTCTCCCTGAATGTTTTGCGGACTGTTTATACTGTTCATCTCCAGTGCCTGATAAAAATAATCCAAGGCTTTCTGAAAATTTCCATTGTTCCAATAAAACATTCCCAGGTTATTCAAAGACATTTGCTCAATGCTTTTAATCTTCAAATTCCGGCTCATTTCAAGCCCCTTTTCAAAATAATAACGTGCAGAATCTTTACTACCTTTTACATCAAAATAAATGCCTTTGGTATTGGTGAGTTCGTTTATCCCAAAGTGGAACTCTTTTTCCTGAGCTTCTTTAATTCCATTGGTTAAAAGGGTTGCTGCTCGTTCAATATCATTAAAAATGAAGTAAAAAGACACTTGGTTTGTGAGTCTTAATTTTATGGAGTCGTTTGTGGTGGTTTCTATTACCTGAAGAAGACTGTCAATTTTTTTTGGGCTTTGTGCACATAAGTTAAAGGAAAAAGCCATCAAGAGAAGTAACGTCATTGTTTTATAAGCCCCGAACTTCATAAAAAGACATTGATTATTTTAGTAGATATAAATTTATGAATTTTTAGATGTTTTAAGTAAAAATATCTATTTATCTAAAAAATTATTTAATATTTTTTACCATTTAGTACCATTTTTAAAAAATATAAGCTTGATTTTACATCAATTATTTTTTCATAAAATTCAATATTTTGATCCTGAAAATCTTGGTTTAGATATGATTTTGCCTGAAATTTATTTTGAATATAAGCATACTGATTTTTATAAAGTTGTAATTTCATAAAATGAATTTGTTTTTGTCTTCTTAAGTCAAAAACAGCTTTAATAATAAGGGAGCAAAAATAAAAGCATAAAAAAAACACTGTAAAAATTACGGCACTTTCAATTGAAAAATCTTTCATATTGAATGAATAAATATATCCTGTAATCTGGGTATACATTTTACAATGATTTTTGTTTTAAATCCGGTTTCTTCTACTTTTGAAAGTATCTATTTTAAAAAAATAAAATTAAAACCCCGGAAAATTTTCCAGGGCTTTTTACTCCTAAAATCATCCCCATAATTTTAGGCTTTGTAAAATCTTAATCCAGCAAAAAGGCTTCTATTTTATCTTTATTCTGGTAGTACAAAATACCTTCTATTTCGTCAACCTCATAAACCGGTTTTTTGTCGTTTAATACTACTTCTTTTTCGACCTTGCCAGTATCTTTATTTACTTTAACTAGTCCTACACCATTATCTGTTTTGGTTAAAATAAATTGTGCATCCCGGGTTTCCGTGGTTGCTCTAAAACGTTTGGCCATTTCATTGAAAGAGGCAGTTCCAATTGCTGAAAACATTTCTGCATTTCTATTGGCCTGAGCGCCATAATCGTTGTATTGACCTAGGGTATTTTTATTGGCTCCTGCAACTGCAGCTTGCTGTGCAGCCATGGCTGTAGTGGCAACCGCCAACACGCCCATGGCTATTTTTCCAAAGGTGCTAATGCCCGGTGATTTAAAATAAGAATTATAAATTTCGTCTCCTGAATTGTTTACTAAAAACATATTTTGACTCGAACCCACAAAGACACCGCCGTTTCGCATTTCCATACTGGTGGGTCCTTCTTTCTCCTGAAATTTTAAAGAGGCTAAGGTGCTAAAATCACCCGTGTTTTCGTCAACTGCTATTATCTCACTGTCTGTTGCGATGAGGTATTTTTTATTTTTAACATCATAAGTAGATTCCACACCGTTGGTGCGTTTGAATTTTAGTGGTTTACTCCATACTGTTTCACCGTTTGAAAGGTCAACAATATTGGCGTCTTCCTCAGTAATGTAGATAAGTCCTTGAGATGTTTTTGCCATCACGTGAATATTTTCACCTGTTTTGAGGGGTTTTTTGAAAAGTGGGGTTCCGTCATAAGAAATCTTATTAATTCCGCCTTGTTGAATCCCAAAAAGAATGCCGTCATCCATCACATAAAAGTGCTGAACATATCCCTTTGTTTTAGGTGCTTTTTCCCATAAATCTTCTCCGGTTTGTGCGCTTAAAAATCCTATTTCAGATTCACTTTTTGCACTAAAGACATTATTACCTCCTTCTTTGTTGCTCACAATAGCGAGTCCTTTTGGAGTGATTTCAAAATTAACCACTGCACCCTTTACTTTGGCGGGTTTATTCCAGATTTCATTTCCGTTTATATCCAGTTTATAAACTTCAGTATTTGTGCCAGCGAGGTTACTTTCAAAAGCATAAATTTCTTTTCCGGTTTCATCAACGGTCATCCAGTTTACGTTTTTTACTTGGTTTTCCCAAAGTGTTTCTCCGGTAGATGTTTTAGCTACAATCCCTTTGGATGTTGGAATTAAGAGTTTGTTATTTAATAAAAGTACATCACCGGTAACAGACCAGTTGGCCGAAGTAACTTTACCGGGTTTGAACATAAAAAATGAAAAGTCCAGTTTGCCGGTTCCCAGATCATAAACGGCAATTTTTGGTGTGTTATTTTCAGCCATTCCGCCTCCTTTTTGAAGACCGCTAATGATTAATTTGTTTTGAGGCATTGCAACGGTTTCTGTGTAAACTTGCTTCCAGTTGTCTTTTTCTGAGCTAAAAAGCGTTTGTCCTGAAACATAATCTATAACGGCCTTTTTGGAGCTTAAGCTTGCAAAACCCCCTTGAGAAATGATAATATAAGGGGAGTTTGGCACAAAGTAGTATTCTTCAGGTTTTACTCGTCCATAGTCTGTAAACTTAAAGTGAAGTGAATTTCCTTTTGGTTTAATTCCGGCAAGACCATCATTGGTGGCAACTACCAAAATACCGGCTTCTGTAAGGCTCATTTCATTGATATTCCCGCCAAGTTCATAAGAATAATCAATAGTTGATTTTTGAGCTAGTGTGTTGAAGGAAAAAGTCAACATGTAACAGACAGCGATTAAAAAATGAATTTTTTTCATGGTGATATAGGTTTTGGTTAGAAGTTATTTGATTTAACAATGGCACTAAATTCTGAAACTTATGAACTCCAATCAATAAGGCAATTGACTTATATTAAGGCAAAAAGCCGAAACCTTGATATTTTAAGTTTTCGGCTTTGAAAAAACAACTAGTTTATTCTAGAAATCAACATTGAATGAACCTTCAGTAATTTCTTTGAAGGTACCATCGGCATCTTTACCCGTAAATTCAAAAGTTCCTTTAATTGTAGTATCTGAAGATTCAGAAATATTTATTTCGCCTGCTACTGTATCATCATATGGTGCTGTCCAAATTTTTGTTGCTGCTGGGTTTGCTGCATTTGCCTCAATATAATTTGCTACAACAAAAACATTTGCTCCGCCTCCAATGTTATAGGTTCCTGTACCCTCAAATCCATTGATAGTAAAATTGAACCCTTTTCCATCCATATTGGTTCCTTGAATACTTACTGTTGAGGTGCCTCCAGCATTGATTATTGTTGCACTTGTCAATTGTTTTGTTGAGGTTACTAATACGCCATCAGCTTTCCCTTTTACAATTCCCGAAGCTGCATCACCGCCATCGCCACCGTCATCATCTTTACTACATGACGTAGCTGTAAAAACTAATGCCAAAGCCATTAGCATTATATACATTGTGTTTTTCATTGTTTTCATAATTAATTGGTTTTTGAGTTATTGTTTGTATTTAGATTATTTGAATTGTCCTAAGAATTCGAAATTCAATGTTCCTACATTGATTTCATTGAAATTGCCATTTATATCATCAGATGCGCCAAAGAGGGCATTGAACACACAATTGTCCCTAAAATTGGCTTCAGTGGTTCCTTCTGCAAAGAGAATGGGGTTTTCTATCGTCACACATTCTGAGCCAAAAGTCACCACAAGTTTATTGTCTGAGGTTAATTCAAACTCAGCGATGTCTCCGTTAGAAAAAGGTCCGCCGGCGTTGATTTCTGTATATGTTAATGTGTATGTACCTACAATTCCTGCCGGAACGGTTGCGGGAAATTCACCCGATGCTACCGGAACCGCACAAGTTGTGTCACAAGATGTGTTTTGTTCTTGGTTATCATCATCACTATTGCAAGCAGTAAAGAACAAGGTGCTTAAAATAGTACAAGTAAAAATTAGCTTTTTCATCCTTTTGTTTTTAAAGTCGAAGCAAAGATGAAAAATGGAGAGGTTGTGTTCAATAAGGCAGTTGCCCTATATTCACAAAATTTTAAGAAATTTTATTCAAAAACAGCCACAAGAATGGATTTTGTACTGGGAAGTGATGGGATTGTCATTGACCTGTTTTGGTAATTTAGTTCAATGGGTTTATCGATTTTCAACCATACATCTGCCCCGCTCATAAAGGGCACCATCCCAAACAACTGTATGGGATTTTTAGAAGAAACCCGGTCTGTTTTGTCATCATAAATAAAATGGGCGATGGCGGTTTTTTGAGCGGAAGCCAGTTCAGGAGTGGTTAATTCTACTTGGTTTACCGAAAGAAAATCCCTGCCGGCAATAGTTGCTTTGTTTGCACTAAAAATAACGAGTACCGATTCTTCATCATTAGCAGGCAGACCTGAAAATAACATCGCTGCCATACCTGAAGTGGGCAACGTTCTTAAATAAACCAAATGATTGGAAGTCGTAAAGGGTTCTCTGAAATAATGTATCGCTCTCCCTTTTTCAGGAGTAATGACTAACTCCAAATAACTGCTTGAATCCACCTCAACGGGAAGCCAGTTGCCCTTTTTTGATAGCGTTCTGGTTGCCAAAGGTTCTTTTTGAAGCCTTTCTCCGGTATTGGGATTGAAAGAAAAAATGGTTACGGTTGTATTTTCAGGAACACTGTTCTCACCCATCACCAATACTTTCCCGCTGATAGTGCTCGTTTTTGATTTCTTTTGCTTTTGTATGGACTTCGGGTTTTCACCGTGAAAAAAACGGTACATTTCGGCGAAAGCCAGAGAATCTGTGGCAATTTCATAATGATCTAAGCCCTGTAGTTTCACATTTGTAACACCTTCAATATCTGAGCCCTTCACAATCAAATCTGCTTCAGAATATAAATTTAAAGTAGGCACCTTTGGTAATTGTCTCAAAGTACCACTCCCCACATGTATGTATTTATTGACTTTTTTTGCAATGGAATCGCTTAGAATAAAATTAGAGACCAATCCGCCGCCGGCAGAATGCCCCACGAGATTGACTTTATTCTTAAGCGTTGTTTTCAAAAGGTGATTAATGATGCTGTCGAGTTTTTTTATAGTAACTCCTCTTTGCGGACTTAATGTATTCCAGTCGAGCACTTCCAGATAACTATCAGCATAGCCTTGATTTTTAAACTCTTGAACCGGCTTTACCCAGGTATCACCGCTTCCCAGCATACCGTGAACAAAGATGATGGGATATGTATCATTTGCCTGTGAAAACCCCTGAACATAGATAAAACCCACTAAAAACAACAAAAGAGGATAGATTTTTTTCATACCCTAAAATAATAAAATACAATCATATTGTTTATGTTTTTTATGTCAAATTTTAATTGATATTTGCCGGAAATTTAATCATCACCCACTCTATGAAAAAAATACTCTTAACCTTCCTGTTCCTTAGTTCTTTTATGAGTTACTCTCAGCAGAATGAAGAGCCTGTGGACTTCAATAAAAATGAGATTAAACTCAATATGTTGTATTTTTTATTGGGTGCTGTGGAAGTTTCCTATGAAAGAAATTTAAATGAATTTTCTTCTGTGGGCACATCGGTTCTCATTAACACAAATAATAGCGAATTTTGGGATTTAAATTATGCGATTACACCTTACTATAGATTGTTTTTTGGAAAAAAACCTGCCCAAGGTTTCTTTTTTGAAGGCTTTGGTATGCTGAATTCTTACAAAGAATATGAGTACTGGTCCTATTATGATCCGGAAACTGATTTCTATTTTTATGAAGAGTCAAGCCAAGATGCTACTTCTTTTGCACTGGGAATTGCTGTTGGCGGGAAGTTTATTTTGCGTGAAAGATTTGTTACCGAAATTTCAGGAGGTATTGGCAGAAACTTCATCAATAACAGTGAGTACAATGATACTACGATCGTTCCGCGATTTTCAATAAGTTTGGGCTACCGGTTCTAAGGTTTAAAACCGGATATGGCTATATTTTTTTTGGATTTCTACTATTTGATTTTCAAGCTTTTTTAGAAACTTGCTGTGACTCTCACTCTCAGGGTTAAACGGCTTATGCGCTAACCCTTTTTGAATGCTGTCAATCTCTTTCATGGTTTCAAGTGTCTCTTGAGTAAAATAAGTTTCAGAAAATCGTTCCCAAATCATATCAATTGCCAATTGATTGGGGTGAATCAAATCGTCTGCATAAAAACGGTAATCGCGTAGTTCGTCCATCATTATTTCATAGGAAGGGAAGTAATCTCCCCAACCCCTCGAAGGAGGGCTTTCTTTTAACAATAAACTATTTAAGCCTGCAATTAAATGAGCTTTGCTTCTTTGATTTTCCACAAAGCCATCTTTGAGATGCCTTACCGGCGAAATGGTGAAAATAAAAGAGATTTTGTGATTAACATTTTTTACTTGTTCTACAATACCCCGCAGGCTTTTTTCAATTTCGGCTATCGAAAGCAATTGTTTTTCAAACTCCTTTTGAGGCACTTTATGGCAATTGGCCACCAGCTTGTTTGATTTTTTGTGTTTATATACCCAGGCGGTTCCTAGGGTTAAAATAAAGTGGGTAGATTCCTTGAGTTGTTCCTTGGTAGTTTGCAACGCTACATTTAGGTTTTGCAACAACACTACTTTATCGGGGTGACTTAAAATAGAATGTGCATCAAAACAGTGCAAGCGGTCATTGAGAAAGAAAACGTCGTTTTCAGTGAATTCCTTTTCGCTTAAAGCGAAATGAATAAATTTTTCAATGGCCAAAGGGTGAAATAATATCCCAAAAGGGTTGGTGGTGCTTTGAAATTTAAAAAACTGAAACTTTGCTCCCATATTTTCAGCAAAACAAGACCCGATTGCCATTATTTTTGAATGGTAATCGATGGGGTGATTGCTTTTTGGGATGGGTATTACAGTTGCTAGCTTCATGTATTTCTCGGTAAGGCGTAAAGGCGCAGAGACTTGGATTCAACCCTCTCAGGGTTTTGAACCCTGAGAGGGTTGTTGCTATTAGTTTATAAATTCTTTTGCTTTTTCAAGAGCTTCTGCAATTCCAGCGGGTTTTTTTCCACCGGCCGTGGCAAAAAATGGTTGACCACCGCCGCCGCCCTGGATGTATTTCCCCAATTCGCGAACAATTTGCCCGGCATTTAGCCCTTTTTCAGCGACAAGTTCTTTGGAAATGTAACAGGTGAGCAACGGTTTATTGTCCTGAGCGGTTGCCAGTAGCAAAAACAAATTAGAGCCTAAATTGCCCAATTCATAAGCCAAATCTTTGACACCATTGGCATCAAGATCTACCTGTTTTGCTAAAAACTGAACCCCATTGATTTCCTGAAGCTCTTTTTGCAATTCGCTTTTGAGTCCTTTTGCTTTTTCTTTTAAGAGTTGCTCGAGTTGTTTTTTGAGTTCGGCGTTTTCTTCTTGTAAGCTTTTTACAGCTTTTAAAGTATCCTGCGGATTTTTTAGCGTTTCTTTTATTGAGGACAGGTTTGATTCCTGCTCTTTGAAATAAGTTTTTACGGCATCGCCTGTAATGGCTTCTATTCTTCTAATTCCGGAAGCAATTGCTCCTTCGCTTATGATTTTAAAATGCCAGATGTTGGCTGTATTTTTTACGTGAATTCCTCCACACAATTCCATGCTTTTTCCAAATTTGATGGCACGCACGGTGTCGCCATATTTTTCCCCAAACAAAGCAATCGCTCCTTCTTCTATGGCTTGGTTATACGAAATATTTCGTTTTTCATCTAGCGGTAATTGTTCTTCAATGCGGGCATTGACAAAGGTTTCAACTTGTTGCAACTCTTCTGGGGTGAGTTTTGAAAAGTGAGAAAAGTCAAATCGCAAATAGTCCGGACTTACGAGAGAGCCTTTTTGTTCTACGTGAGTACCGAGAATTTCGCGCAACGCCTGATGCAATAAATGCGTTGCTGTATGATTTTTTGAAGTTTTGGTTCTTAATTGGGTATTAACCTCAGCTTTAAAAGTCCCGTTTACATCTGACGGCAATTTTTTTGTGATATGCAAAATGAGGTTGTTTTCTTTTTTAGTGTCTATAATCTCTATAACCTCCCCAACCCCTCCCAAGGAGGGGCTTTCTTTCATCTCTGTGTATGAAGCTCCCTCTCCTTTGGAGAGGACCGGTGTGAGGACTCCTTTATCCCCCACTTGCCCACCACCTTCGGGATAAAAGGGTGTGCTATCTAAAACAATTTGGTATAGTTTCCCGTCTTTTTTAGAATCTATTTTTCTGAAACGGGTTATTTTTACTTCGTTTTCGGTTTGGTCATAGCCCACAAAAGGTTCTTTGGTAGATTCAGACACGATTGTCCAGTCATCAGTTGCCACTTCAGAGGCGGCTCTGGAGCGGTCTTTTTGTTTTTGCAATTCGCTGTTGAATTCAGCTTCGTCCAAACTAAAACCTCTTTCGCTTAAAATTAGTGTTGTTAAATCAATGGGAAACCCGAAGGTATCATACAATTCAAAGGCTTTCTTGCCTGAAATTGTTTTAGTTTTCGCTTGAGCGATTACATTGTCTAGGAGCTGGAGGCCCTGCTCGAGTGTTCTTAAAAAAGAGGTTTCTTCCTCCTGAATCACCTGAGAGATCAATTTTTTTTGGGATTTGAGCTCAGGAAAAGCAGCTCCCATTTGATTGCTTAAAGTATCAACGAGTTGATGAATAAAAGGTTCTTTAGTGTTGAGAAACGTAAATCCATAACGAATGGCGCGTCTTAAAATTCGTCTTATGACATAACCTGCTCCGTTATTGCTTGGCAATTGCCCGTCTGCAATAGAGAAAGCTACCGCACGAACGTGGTCTGCAATGACTCGAATGGCGATGTCTGTTTCTTGATTATTAGTATAAGTAGCACCGGTTAAGCTCTCAATTTTGTTGATAAGTGGCGTAAACACATCGGTATCATAGTTGCTTTGTTTGCCTTGCAAGACCATGCAGAGGCGTTCAAAACCCATTCCGGTATCGACGTGTTGAGCAGGCAATTTTTCAAGTGAACCGTCTGCCTTGCGGTTGAATTGCATAAACACAAGGTTCCAGATTTCAACCACTTGCGGGTGGTCGTTATTGACCAAATCTTTACCCGGCACTTTGGCTTTTTCTTCCGCAGAACGAATATCGACGTGAATTTCAGAACAAGGTCCGCAAGGTCCTTGGTCTCCCATTTCCCAGAAGTTGTCTTTTTTGTTTCCATTAAGAATTCGTTCTTCAGGAAGAAATTGTTTCCAGTAATTGAAAGCTTCAGTATCTCTTTCCAATCCCTCTTTTTCATCGCCTTCAAAAATGGTGACAAAGAGGATGTTTTTATCAATTTTATATACTTCGGTAAGTAGTTCCCATGCCCATTCAATAGCTTCTTTTTTAAAATACCCGCCCACGCCATTTTGACTTTGGCCTTCAGGGCTTCCAAAACTCCAGTTGCCCAGCATTTCAAACATCGTGTGGTGGTATGTGTCCTTACCCACCTCTTCCAGGTCGTTGTGTTTACCGGAGACACGCAGGCATTTTTGGGTATCGGCAACACGGGGGCTTTTGGGCTTAGAGTTCCCCAAAAAATATTCCTTAAATTGATTCATGCCGGCATTGGTAAACATCAATGTGGGATCATCCTTTATCACCATCGGAGCAGATGGCACTATGATGTGTTCTTTGGATTTAAAATATTCTAAGAATTGATTTCGAATGTCTTGTGAGTTCATAAATGCTAAAGGAATATTAATATAGATGCTGGTCTTAAACTATTTTTTATATTTGTGAGTTAAGAGTATTAGAAATTCTATTGTTTCTCTACAATTCATTGCAAAAATAGCACATTTTAACTTATGTCAAAGGTTAAATATTATTACGACAGCGATACGCTTTCTTATCGGAAAATTGAGCCTAAAAAGGGGCGCCGATTGGGTCTTATTCTTTTATATGCTTTGGGAATGGTTCTAAGTGGCTTTCTCCTGCTATTAATTTATTTAAGTGTCCCTGCATTAGAAACTCCTCGGGAAAAGGTATTGAAAAGAGAGCTTTCAAACATGCAGCTACAATTTGAACTTCTTAACAGAAAAATGACTGAAGTTGAGGAAGTACTGGCAGATGTTGCTGAAAGAGATGATAACATATACCGTTTGTATTTTGAAGCAGACCCTATCCCTGAAGAGCAACGCAAAGCCGGTTTTGGTGGCGTAAACAGATACCGGGATTTTGAAGGTTTTGACAACTCACGATTAATTATTTCCACAAACCGTAGAATGGATATTTTAACCAAACAAATCGTTGTACAATCAAGGTCGCTTGATGAAATAACCGTTTTAGCGAGTGAGAAGGAAAAATTACTTGCTGCAATCCCTGCGATACAACCTGTTGCCAATGAAGACTTATCAAGAATGGCCTCCGGTTATGGATGGCGCACAGACCCCTTCACCAAGGTGAGAAAGTTTCACCACGGAATGGATTTTACAGCACCCACAGGCACGCCCATCTATGCCACAGGAGACGGAAAGGTCATCAGGGCAGACAACACGGCTACCGGTTATGGAAACCACATAGTTATTGATCACGGTTTTGGCTATGAAACTGTTTTTGCTCACCTAAGTAAATACAACGTCAGAGCAGGTCAACAAGTAAAAAGAGGAGACATCATAGGTTTTGTGGGTAGCACAGGAAGATCACAAGCACCTCATTTGCATTATGAAGTCATTAAAGATGGTGAGCGTATTAATCCTATTAATTTCTATTATGGTAACTTAACAGCCGAAGAGTTTGAAATCCTATTGCGAAAATCTCAACAAGAGAACCAGTCACTGGATTAACGATTTTAAGAATTTTAACCTTTAGTAATTTAAAATTTTGGCTATGCACATTGTGCCTGTGCTTTTATATGAAAATGGAACTTCCTGAAAAACGGTATTACAACATTGGTGAAATTGCCAAAGCGTTTGACGTGAACACGTCCTTGATACGCTTTTGGGAAAAAGAGTTTGATGTTTTACAACCAAAGAAAAATGCTAAAGGCAACCGAAAATTCACCCCTGAGGATATAAAAACCCTTGAACTCATCTTTTATCTGGTAAAAGAACGTGGTTTTACCCTCGAAGGTGCCAAGGTTCATTTAAAAGAAAACAAGAAAAAAACACTTGATAATTTTGACATCATCAAAAGACTGGAAAATGTAAAGGCAGAATTGCTCAAAATAAAGAAAGCACTTTAAAAAATAATACCGATTTCAAAAGAATTCTTCAATAATTTATTATGAAAAAATATTGTTCTACCCCATTAGGATTTTCTCTACTTCTTATACTGTGTTTTCAAACACTTTTTTCTCAAAACAAAACATCCTTTGATTACCTGGATGTTTTTGAAATGCAATATGCCTCAAGTCCTGAAATATCCCCAGACGGCAATCAAATTGTGTATCTCAGGAATCAGTTTGATATTATGACAGACAGAAAATTCACTAATTTGTGGCTTATAGATTTTGAGGGAGAAAAAGAACTGCCGATTACTTCGGGGAAGCAAAATTTCAGCAGTGCAAAATGGTCCCCCGATGGTGAAAAAATAGCCTATGTGAGTGCTGAGGAAGGAAGTGCGCAGATTTTTGTGCGATGGATGAAAACAGGTCAAACAGCCTCAATAACCAATCTAACAAAATCGCCCGGCAACCTTAGCTGGTCACCCGATGGAAAATGGATTGCTTTCACCATGTTTGTGCCTTCAGAAGAACCAAAAATAGGTAAATTTCCCGGCCCTCCTGAAGGGGCTGAATGGGCAAAGCCCGCAAAAATCATCGACAAAGTAAACTACCGGTCTGATGGAAATTTTGGTTTTGTGGAATCGGGTTTTAGGCATCTATTTATCGTAAGTGCCAATGGTGGATCTGCAAGGCAAATCACCTTTGGAGACTTTAACCATTCGGCTTTTAGTTGGATGCCCGATGCAAAAACAATCATTGTTTCGGCCAACCGTGAAGAAAATGCCGAGCTCAACCCAAACAATACACACCTTTATAAAGTGAATACCCTCACAAACAACATTACAAAAATAACCACCGGTAAAGGACCCTATCAAAACCCAAAAGTTTCCCCTGATGGCAAGAAGGTGCTTTTCACCCACTATGAGGATAAATTTGTGGGATACCAATTATCCAAAATATTCTACATGAACCCTGACGGGTCTCAAATAACCGAAATCAACCACTCACTCAATCTGGATATGGACGATTATGAATGGGCTGCAGACGGTAAAAGTCTTTTTGTAACATACACCAAGCACGGCAAAGTTGCTTTGGCTTCTATGAAACTCAACGGAAATTACACAATCGTCACATCAAACATTGGTAGTGAAAGCTATGGAAGACCTTATAGTTCCGGCTCATTTTCAGTAGCCAAAAACGGTAATTATGTGTTCACCCAGGCCAGCACAAGCCGACCCGCAGAACTTGCAGTCAATAAATACCCTGCTAAAGGCGAAGCAAAGAGAATCACAACACTAAATGACAATTTTTTAATAAATAAGAAAATTGGAAAAGTTGAAGAAATCTGGTTTAAATCTTCATATGATAACCAAGATGTGCAAGGGTGGATTATCTATCCTCCTGATTTTGATGCTTCAAAAAAATATCCATTAATTCTGGAAATACACGGTGGCCCTTATCTTAGTTATGGCCCGCATTTCACCCCAGAGCTTCAGTTGATGGCCACTCAAGGTTATGTCGTTTTATATACCAACCCGCGCGGAAGCACAAGCTATGGTGAAGAATTTGCTGCCTATATCAACAACAACTACCCGAGTGAAGATTATGACGATTTGATGAGTGGTATTGATGCCGTGATTGCTAAAGGCTTTATTGACACAGACAGGCTTTACATTACCGGTGGTAGTGGCGGCGGTGTGCTCACCAGCTGGAGCATTGGAAAAACAGATCGTTTTGCAGCAGCTGTTGTAAGCAAGCCAGTAATTAATTGGTATAGTTTTGCTTTAACCTCAGATGGTGGGTCGATCTATTACCAGTATTGGTTTAACAAAAAACCTTGGGAAGACCCTGCTCAGTATTTAGATCATTCACCCATTTCGCTGGTGGGCAATGTAAACACTCCGGCGATGATTATTTGTGGTGAAAATGATTACAGAACTCCCATGAGCGAATCTGAACAATACTACAATGCGCTTAAAATACAAGGAAAGGATGCCATGTTAGTCCGCATTCCTGAGGCAAGTCACGGCATTACCGCCAGACCCTCAAATTTAATCAGACAGGTGGCCTATATTGTGGGTTGGTTTGACAAACATCAATAATCAATAAAGCTTATTTCTTCCTGAAATAAATCGTGACGGGTACCCCGGTAAAATCAAACTTTTCGCGAAGTTTATTTTCAAGAAATCGCTTATAGGGATCTTTTATATATTGGGGCAAATTGCAGAAAAACGCAAACGTGGGATGTGGCGTGGGCAGTTGGGTACAGTATTTAATTTTGACATATTTCCCTTTATATGCCGGTGGGGGTGTGTGCTCAATAATCTCAAGCATTACTTCATTAAATTTACTGGTGGGGATGCGTCTGCTGCGGTTTTCATAAACTTCAACAGCGGTTTCAATGGCTTTGAAAATGCGCTGTTTGGTCAATACCGAAATAAACACAATGGGAATATCAGTAAAGGGCTCACATCGCTCCCTGATCATTTTTTCAAAATGTTTGACAGAGTGGGTATCCTTTTCTACCAAATCCCACTTGTTTACCAAAATGACAATCCCTTTGTTGTTGCGTTGTGCCAGCCAAAATATATTCTGATCCTGACCTTCAAAACCACGTGTGGCATCTACTACCAGAATGGCCACATCACAATGTTCGAGTGCACGCACACTGCGCATGACAGAATAAAACTCCAGATCTTCTTTGACCTTAGATTTGCGTCTTATTCCGGCTGTATCTACCAGATTGAACTCAAACCCAAACCGGTTGTATTTGGTATCAATGGCATCGCGGGTGGTACCGGCAATGTCTGTAACAATATATCTTTCTTCACCAATTAATGCATTTATAAAAGATGATTTACCTGCGTTGGGTCTTCCCACTACAGCAAAACGAGGTAATTCTTCTTCTTCAACTTCAGGCTTGTCAGGAAGCGCGTTTACTAAATCATCCAGCAGGTCACCTGTTCCACTTCCATTGATACTCGCTATGGGGTATATTTTTTCAAAACCTAACGCATAAAATTCAACAGCGTCTTCCCCTCTTTTAGCATTATCCACTTTGTTTACGGCAAGGAAGACAGGTTTGTCTGTGCGGTGCAGTAATTTGGCAACCACCTCGTCCATACCGGTGACGCCGGCTTCTACATCGACCATAAAAATGATGGCATCTGCCTCCTCAATGGCAAGCTCCACCTGTTTGTCAATTTCTGCTTCAAAAACATCATCACTTCCTCTCACATAACCACCAGTATCGATGAGTGAAAACTCTTTGCCATTCCAATCACTTTTTCCATAATTCCTGTCACGCGTCACGCCACTCACTGCATCAACAATGGCTTCGCGACGTTTGATCATTCGGTTAAAAAAAGTTGATTTTCCCACATTGGGTCTTCCCACAACAGCAACTATATTTGACATAACAAGTTTTAAAATTTTTTGCAAAGGTAGTTGTTTTGTTGTTAGTTTTACAGCAACTCAGTATTTTAGCTTTTCTATAAAAACCTTATGGAGGTAGACAACCAAATTCAATTAAGGCCAAGATTTGAAAAAGTGGTTTCCAAAACCGTTGAAAACATTCAAACAGACGTTGATTTATTAAAACAAAAAATCAAGCCCGATTTTATTATCAACCGGCTTGACGAACATCTTTGGATTTACATAGGTAACGAACATAAAAAGTTTTATTCTCCCCACTTGCACCTGGAGCTTGAGCCTCTTGAGAACGGAAAGACTAAAATAAAAGGGCTCTTTGGACCTGAACCCGCACTCTGGACCATGTTTATGTTTTTGCATTTTGTGGTCGCAGGAATCTTTATCATTTTTGGGGTGTTTGCCTATTCAAACTGGTCTTTAGGTCAGCCATTTACAATACATCTCGCTAGTATGTTATTGATGATTATAGCTTGGTTTAGTCTCTACTTTACTGCCCGAAGCAACCGAAAAAAAGGAATGCCACAGGCGAGGGAATTGGAGAAAGTGATGGATCAACTGTTGGATGCCGGGTGACAGTGTGAAAAATTCCAAATTTAAACGTCTCTTTTTTAATAAAAAAAGCTAAAAGTGTAAGAGATTTTCTTTGTGAGTCTTTGTGACTTGGTGACTTTGTGGCAAAAAAGATTCAGATAAACTGTATCAATTTGTTTATTTTTTTTGGATTTTGGTGCTTGGGTTTTAGTGCTTTTAAATACTAACCTCTCACCACTAACCTCTATTAACTAAGAATCATATCCAAACCGTCGCAACTGTCTTGCATCACTGCGCCAATTTTTATTGACTTTTACATACAGTTCCAGATGCACCTGTTTACCGAAAAATTTTTCTAAGTCTTTGCGTGACTCTACGCCCACTCTTTTTAGTGCTTCGCCTTTATGCCCAATGATGATTCCTTTTTGAGTCTCGCGTTCCACCATGATGACGGCGCGCATTCTAATGATGTTTTCTTCTTCAAAAAATTCTTCGGTATCTACCTCAACGCTGTATGGAATTTCTTTTTTGTAATGCATCAGGATTTTTTCGCGAATGGTTTCGTTGACAAAAAAACGTTCCGGTTTGTCGGTGAGCTGGTCTTTGGGGTAAAAAGGCGGTGACTCGGGAAGAAGCTCTATGATTCTATCAAATACTTCTTTTACCTGAAATCCTTCCAGAGCCGAAATAGCAAAAATCTCTGCATTGGGCACTTTTTCAGACCAGAGCTGTACCTGCTCTTCCAGTTGTTCTTGATTGGATTTATCTATTTTGTTGATTAGCAACAACACCGGTATTTTTGAGTGAATGATTTTATTAAAAAAATCTTCATCTTTTAATTCCTTTTCGCCAATTTCTACAATGTATATCAACACATCGGCATCTTCAAAAGCAGACTTTACAAAGCCCATCATCGATTCCTGAAGTTGGTAAGCGGGTTTTATGATTCCAGGAGTGTCGCTTAAAATCATTTGAAAATTATCGCCGTTCACAATGCCCAAAATGCGGTGTCTGGTGGTTTGTGCTTTGCTGGTGATGATAGACAGTTTTTCGCCCACAAAGGCATTCATCAAGGTAGATTTCCCCACATTGGGATTGCCAATGATATTTACGAAACCGGCTTTGTGTTTTTGCATAACAAGAATTTGAGCTGCAAAAATACGGCTAATTTAGCTTCTTGAGTAATTTTTGTGCTTGAGGGTATTCTTCTGCTTCAGAGGGGATTAAACGCAACAGGCCTTCTGTTTCTTCATACTTCTTTTGTTTGAGTTTGCTCAATGCGGCATACCAACGGGCTTGATTCAAGTAGGCAGACGGTTGTTTTAGGAGGTCATCAAATACTGCTTCTGCTTCCGCGAAAGCGTTTTCTTCTACCAGTGAAACAGCTAAATATAGTTGAATTTCTGTGTTTTCAGGTTCAGCTTCCAACAAGGATTTAAACAACGGTATGGCGTCTTGGTAGTTTTGAGCATTGAAAGCGTTTTCAGCTTCAGCGGCCACTTGGCTTGTATCACCTCTCACTGTGAGACTAATTTGAGGATACGCTGCATAGTCATTATATACAGGTGTTGTGAACCATTGTGAGTAGAAAAGGCCTAAGATTAGTATAAAAGAAGCCGCCACAGCCAGTTTCCAGGGGTGTAAAAGTCTTATTTTTTTGGAAGGAGCTTTTGTATTAACCGAATGCGTTTTGCTAATTTTTGAAAGATTGGATTTAAAAGCGTCCCTTTCGGCTTTATTTGATAGTTTATGCTTCAAAAAATCTGAGGTTTCTTTGTAAAGCTCAAAGGCTTTACTGAAAGCTTCATCTTCATTTAAACGTTTTTCAAACGACTCTTTTTCAGATTCATTCAGGGAATGTAAAATATAATCTTCAAATAAAATATAGTCACGATCTTCCATCGCATTATCTTTTTAAGTTTTGGTAAACAGGAGATTCCTGTATCATTTTGGTTAATTGACCAATGCAGAGCGATTTCTTTTTTCGGGCGTAGCCATAGGTTACATTAAGTGCTTTGGCTACTTCCTCCATTGAGTCCAGTTGAAAGCTTTTTGTTAGCAATTCTTTACAAACGTCGCCCAGTTTTTGAAACATTTTTTCATAAAGCGTTTGTTGCGTTTCGAAATTTTCTGTCTCCAAAACCGGTTCTTGCACAGGTTCATTAGCAGATACAATTTCTTCATTAATTGTTACCTCGTTGAGTGAAGATTTTTTTAAAATATTGAGCCATTTTCGCTTACAAAGCAAGAAGAAATAGGCATCAAAAGGGCAAGTGAGTTGGAGATTTTTTGTTTTTGCCTGGTCATAAATCACAAGCAGCACTTCCTGAATCAAATCTTGAGCCTGCTCCTTATCTCCACTGTTTTTACACACATATCCAATAACTTTTGGAGCATACTTTTCATATATAGACTGAATGACAAAGGAGTTGTTTTGAGCCAATCCGTCAATATATTTTTGATCTTCGTGTAATTTGGAAGTACGCATCAATATGGGTTTACTATACGAAAATACTAAAGATTTCAAGATAAAGAATAAAAAAACAGGTAACAAATTGCAAGCATTTTTGATATGAAGGTAATCAGGCTGAAACCACAGCCAAAAATGAGGGTCTTATTAAAACATTAAGCCATGAAAACACAAACACTTTTTAGACACTTATTGCTTATCGCAATGCTTCTCACTGGAATTTTAGGAGGTGCGGAGAAAATTTCAGCTCAAACACCACAATTGTTGTTAGACATCAATCCGGCGGGCAATAGTTTTCCATTTGATTTTAAAGAATACAACGGGAGGTTATATTTTGCAGCTGAAAACGACCTCAACGGCGTTGAACTTTGGTCAACAGACGGCACACCATTAGGTACAGAAATGCTTTATGACATTAATTCCGGGCCTAATGGAAGTTTCCCATCCTTTTTAACAGAATACAACGGGCTCCTTTATTTTAGTTCCAGTAATGGAACAAATGGAAATGAGTTTTGGAAAACCAACGGCACCCCAGCCGGCACCCAAATGGTTCTTGATATAAATTCAGGCATAGCTGGTAGTTTTCCATTGTTTTATACTGTTTACAACGGACTGATTTATTTTAGTGCAGACGATGGGATAAAGGGTCGTGAGTTATGGGTTTCTGACGGCACCTCCGCCGGAACACAGTTGTTTATGGACATAAACGCTTCAGGCAGTAGTTTTCCCGGTCATATCACAGTATTTAACGGGCAACTTTTTTTCACAGCAAATGACGGAGTTAACGGTTTTGAACTCTGGAAAACGAATGGTACCGCTACCCAAATGGTTGCAGACATCAATCCAACTGGCAGCAGCAATCCCTCAAATCTGACCATATTTAACGGAATGCTTTATTTTAGCGCAAGCAATGGGGTTGATGGGGTTGAATTATGGAAAACAGACGGCACACTGTCTGGAACGCAGATGGTGGCAGATATTAATCCCTCGGGCGACAGTTCTCCCAATGGAATGACTGTCTTTAACGGAATGCTCTATTTTGCAGCAGATAACGGCCTGAATGGTTCTGAAATTTGGTCAACAAACGGAACAACTTCAACAACACAAATGGTGGCAGATATCAACCCGGGAACTAATGGTAGTTTTCCAATTAATTTCCAAGATTATAACGGCTTGTTGTATTTTGCTGCAGACAATGGTGTTGATGGAAACGAACTGTGGACTACCGATGGAAGTTTAGCCGGCACTTTACCATTTCCTTTCCCACTAAATCCGGGCCCATCAAGTGCTTTTCCCGGCGGATTCACACAATATGGGAGCTTGTTGTATTTTACTTCCTTTGATGATGTCAATGGACGCCAATTGTGGGCGATTGATGGAGTAAATGCGCAAATACAAACTCCCATACAACCTCCAAACTTTGATGCCCTAGATAATATATTTGAATTAATGGTCTTTGAAGGTTCACTTTACTTCTCAGCAACGTATGATGGAATAGTTGGCAATGAACTCTACACACTTACTGTGAGCTGTCAAGCTCCTACCAATTTGAATCTGGTATCTGTATCAGAAACAGAAGCGGTTATAGAATGGGGCCTGTCTCCGGATGAGTTTAATGGATACAATTGGGTTGTGATGCTTCAAGGTGAAGACCCCAATGTTGACACACCGGTGGTAACCGGCACTGAACCCGTAGGTGATTCCAGTGCATTTATAAACGGTCTTACAGCCAATACTGATTATGACTTCTATGTGCAAACCAATTGTGCTTCAGGAATATTTATGATCACGGGACCTATGGAAATGCTTTCATTCTCCACTCAAAACCTCAGCTTAAATGACAATGCCATCCCCGGTTTTGTTTTTTATCCCAACCCGGCCCTGGAGGTGATTTACCTGAGTGCTCATAACCCTATTGAAAAAGTAACACTTTACAATGTGGCTGGTCAAAAAGTTTTAGAATCAAAAATAGACTCGTCAAAGTATCCATTGAATATTGGACATCTTGCCAGTGGAATCTATCTACTTAAAGTTTTCTCCAACAATCAAAATGCTATCCATAGAGTTCTAAAAAAATAATCACAAATTAAAAAATCTGCTTTGTTTTGTTTGTTGGTGTCGAAAACCCCGTGCTTTATCGGTCTGCTGCGGGGTTTTCATTTTAAAATACAATCCATTGATTTTTTGTACATTTGGTAAAGGTTGATTTAAATTTAAAACTCAATCATGAAAAACAAGACTTCTCATTTTCTACTACTATTAATTCTCTTTGCCATAGCAAGTTGTGATCGTGATACCTGTTGTGACGATCCGGTTGAAGAAAATACTTTCACACCACCCACCTCTCAAGAATTTACTTCGATAAGAGAAGAGGCTTTAAACCAATCTGTTCAAACGGGTATTTTTATTGCAGATGAAGGTATTGATTTTACCTCAAGCAACGGCGCCCAGCTACAAATATTTCCGGGCTGTTTAACCACAATTAACGGAGAATTAATAGTCGATGAAGTAGAACTTGAGTTTATTGAATATTACAACAGGATCGAAATGCTGGGTCCCAACAAACCTACAATGGGCAGAATGCCCGATGGAAACAAAGCGATGCTCCTTACCGGTGGTGCATTTTATATTAACATTACCCGAAATGGTGAACCTGTACTACCCGTTTGCGGTATCCAACTTACTGTACCCACAACTTTAACAGGCGGGCCTGATGAAGAAATGACCCTTTGGACCGGAGTGATTGACTCAAATGGTGATTTGACCTGGGAACCCAACCCAAATGGAGAAGCCTTTGTTCAAGGCGATAATTATTTCGCTTTTTTTCAGGATTTTGGCTGGACCAATATTGACCGGTTTTTTAATGACCCCAGACCTAAAACAAGTATTCAGGTTTTAGTAACTGAAGGTTATACCGCTCAAAATGCTTCTGTTTACCTTTCTGTTGATGGAGAAGAAACCGGGCTCGCTCATCTCGATACCTTTAATCCTGGCACCAATATATTTTCTGAACATTATGGACAATTACCAATTGGGCTTGAGGTTCATTTAATTTTTGTAAGTGCAGAAGAAGATTTATGGCGTTATGCCATCAAGTCTATCACAATCTCAGAAAATCAAACCTTCACGTTCGCTCATAGCGAAACACAAATAGCTACGTTGACTGAACTTCAAGCACTAATTGCCGGTTTGCCGTAAAATATTTCTTTCTATATCTATCTATAAATCAACATCCTGCAAACGTTGCGGGGTTTTTTATTGAAAAAATTAAAAAAAAAGGGTAACAAAATTAATCCAAGATTGATATGAGGGTGTAAACAAAAAAATAAACCCTTAAAATTTAAAAATCATGAAAAATTTAAGAAACACATTCACACTTTTGTTAGCTGTACTTTTTTTAATCACAAGCTGTAGCAAAGATGATGACGCATTTGAACCCATTGAAGAAAATCCTTTTACACCACCCACTGCTGCTGCATTTAAAGCATTGCAAGAAAATGCATTCAATAATTTAAAACAAATAGCAACTTTTAATGCTGAGGACGGAATTACTTTTGAATCTGAAGCAGGAGTTACCCTTACCATTTGGGGAAATTGTCTCTCTCTTAACGGCGACCCGGTAACAGGTGCCGTTGAATTGGAATTTGTAGAAGTTTTTGACCGTGGAAATATGCTTACCACCAACGCAACAACGGTTGGTAAAGACGAAAATAATGAAATGGAACAACTCATTTCCGGTGGTGAATTTCATATCAAAGCCTTTCAAAATGGTGAAGAACTTGATAACACTTGTGGAATGATGCTATCTGTACCCACGGCTATTACCGGTGGGGAAGTGCCGGGCATGGGGCCTTTTGTTGGCGAAATTGATGAAAATGACAACCTGGTTTGGTTGCCTCAAAATACTGAATTTTGGGTAAACCCGGGTCAAGGATCACCCTCTTACAATGCTTTTATTGAAAACTTTGGCTGGTTCAACTGTGATGTTTTTGTAGCAGACCCCGACCCCAAAACTCAAATTCAAATCGCAGTGCCACAAGGATTTGATAACAACAATTCTTCTGTCTATCTGGCAAGAGTGGGACAAACTAGCAGCCTCGCTTTTCTTTACGGAGAATTTCCAATAGGACTTGAAGCTCACATCATTTTCTTGTCTGAACACGAAGGAAACTTTAGATATGCCATTCAAACCATCACAGTGGAAGACGGACAACAAGTTATATTCACCATAGAGGAAACTTCTATCGCCTCACTAGAAGACCTGACTCAAATCATCAATGATTTACCATAATTGCACTGGTAATTAGCCAATAAAAGTGATGATAACTAGCGTTGTCATCACTTTTTTATATCTTTAATTCATCTAACCAAAAAATCAAAATGAACTACAAAATCATTTTATTCCTTTTAGGTTTTTGCTGTTCGCCACTCATTGCTCAGCAAACGGTAGTATTAGATACGCTTACACGCAATGCTACTTTTGGGTATGACATCCTGGGCAATCAAATTGATTTCTCACCGGAAACACCGCCCCTCATTCAAATTGCAGGCGCTCCCAAAGCTTTTTATTCCTATTACTGGGAATTTGGTGACGGAAACTTTAGCAGGGAAGAAAACCCACAACACGTCTATAAAAAAGAAGGTGAGTATGAAGCACAACTTTGGGTAACCAACCATTATGATAACGGCAAAACACCGGCCACAAGACCGCAAAAAGTAAAAGTGAAAAGCGTCACCACGGACTACAAAGAAACGGCTTCTATGACAGATGATTTAGAACTGCTGCGCAACCGCGAACCCATACCCGATGAGGAAATCGTTGTAATAATGCGCTATAAAAATTTGAAAGACTATATCACTTCCGGGAAGCTCTATTTGTTTTACAACGAAAACCAATACAAAGCCAATAATTTTGAACTTACAGATACCCGAACCCATCACGGTGAAAAACAACGACAAGACATTCAATTTGCATATACCGGAAAAACAGAAGAACAAGAAACCTTAATCGCTTCTGCAAAAAACGAAATCCTGCATCTCATCAAAAAATGGAGTGACACCACAGAAAAAACCAACCTTCCCCTCACCCTCGAGGAGTCAAAAGAATTTTACAGAAACCACACGCTGCTAGAATTTGATGGCCTGCAACCCGGGGAAGAGCGCAACATTTTCTTCACATTACGCACCACCCCCGAAATGCTCAAAGACACCAGTGCTCTGGTTACGGTGAGAAGCGTCTATGTGCCAGACAGTAATTTTGACAACCACAAAGTCAAGGAAATGGAAATGGAAATCGTCACCTCTCACGACCCCAACAAAATGTCATCCAATGCCACAGTGATGAATTACCGGCTGGTGCGTTTTAAAACTTTCAAATTCAAAACCAAATTCCAAAACAATGGTGAGGGGCCGGCAAGAACCATAAGACTGGAAACAGAAATTCCCGAAATGTTTGACAAAAGCACCATTGAAATCACTGACCTCTACCCAAAATGCCCCATCTGCCCCAAAGAAGAAGTCATTTACAGTTGCATTGACACCACTTTTACAGACACCAAAGCCATCTTTACATTTAAAAACATATACCTGCCCGGAAGTGAGCAAAAAAATGTCAAGGAATATGACTCCACTAAAGGTTTTGTAAAATACAACATCAAACTTGCCAAAGATTTTCACAAAAAGAAAACCAAAAGTCGCACCGCTATTTACTTTGATAAAAACGAGCCCATCATTACCAACTATGCCACCACGCGTTTTTTGCCCGGTATTTCCATTGGTGCCAAAGCGGGCTATATGATTAGCCCGGAACTTGATAATCACAGGGAATATTTTGTTGGAGCTACTATTTCGCCCTACAAATCCTACCGTGGGTATTTACAGGCAGAATTGATGATCTCGGCAAACTCCTTTGATGAGTTAAGTCAATTCAGAGAAGAAACTACCGCTGCAAACGGTTTTGTTGAGAGGTTTGACATTGAGCAGCTTAAAGAACATCAAAACATTTCGCTCTATTTGGTTCCTATTTCTTACCGATATAACCTCAACAATTTTCTAGCTCTTGGAACAGGATTGCAGTTAAAACTCGATTTAAAAAGCGAGGTATGTGAAAAAAACACAGGAGAATACAGCCTTTTTATCCCCTCTGAAGGCATCCTGTTTAGAGATGACACGAGAGATTTTACTACCCTCGAAACTACAAATACCGGTTTTGACAACTTTCAGACAGGGTTGTTTGTGGGCTTTAATGCTGGTATTGCACGCATTGGCCCCAGTGCCGGTATGCGTTATGTCTATAATTTCAACGCACCAAACAGCCAAATACAATTGTATGCTATTTGGAAGTTTTAAAATGTAGTCCGGATGAAAGTAAAAAAGCTCTTTGTCCTCCTCATTATTTTGAATTTCACTTCAGGGTTTGGCCAGTCGCTGGAAGACGCAGTCTATGATGTATTAGATAGCTTTATCGAAAACCCCTCACCTTCTTCCCTCGAGCAACTGGAAGAAAAAGAAACTTTATTTTCAAAACAAGCAACCACAGCTGATGAGTTCCTTGCCCTGGTAGTGCTCAATAGTAACATGGGCTATTATCACAGGCAATTCGGCAATCACCAAAAAGCAATAAAAAATTATGAAAAGGCCTGGAAATACTATCGGGAAAAGCAACTTGTGGGTTATGACATCACTGAGTACTGCCTCAAACCTTTGGGCAATCTCTACACCATCACAGGCGATTTTACCAATGCCGAAAGCATCATCAAAAGCTATCTTTCTTTCGCTGAAAAGCAAAACAACAATGCCCAAAAAATTGCAGGCATCCTCAATCTCTCTGTTGTCTATCACAACACCGGCAAGCACAATACCGCTATTGAACTCCTTGAGGAAGGACTACAAAAATCCGGATTAAACAATCAACAGAAATTGGCCCTGGAAAATAATCTGGCGACAAATCTTATAGCTCTCAAGCAATTTGAAAAGGCACAAACGTTACTTGAGGTGCAAAATAATTTTTCAAGCTTCAGAAATAGTGCACAAATCGCCGTACAACAAGGCGAGTTTGATAAAGCCCTTGCAATCCTTGAAGAAGCGGAAAGTTCTCTTTCTAAAACACCTCCGCTTGCCAGAGATTTAGCTCGTTTTTATGTCGAAAAAGCCAGTATTTACAGCGGTAAAAAAGAAACCCAAAAAGCAATCGAAACCTTTCATATAGCCCTGCAAACCTTAATTCCCACAATTTCTATTGATGAAATTCCCGATACGGAAACGCTGTATGCAGAAAACACCTTTTTATCTATTTTTGATGGGTTGGCTTATCTTCAGAAGAATGAGGTGGAGGCATTAAACTATTATGAGCTCAGCTTTTATGTTTCGGGTTTATTGTATGAACAATTCACAGATCAGGAAGTAAAAATTATGCATCAGGCAGCCTGGAAAAGACGCACAGAACGTTGTCTGGAAATTTTGTTCAATCAGTTTGAAAAGACAAAGGACTTTAAATTTATTGTACGTGCGTTTGAATATGCCGAAAAGAGTAAAGCAACTGTCCTTCGTGAAAGTTCCTCTCAGAGAACACTTTTAGAAACCCATCCTGAAGATTCATTACTCCAAGAAAGAGCATACCTCAATCATCTTCAGGAACAAAAAATAAATGAACTCATCAGAGAGCAATTAACAACCCAAAATTTTGAAAAACTACAGGCGCTGAATGATACTTTAAGTATTATTAATTTAACACTCAGAGAGCTAAAAACTAAAATCTCACAAAAATATCCGGACACCATTTCTTCAGTGGTTTCGCTCAAAGAAGTGCAGGCTAAAAGTACAGAAGACAAAGCAGTTTTAATCTCCTACTTTTTCGGAAAAGAGAATTTATACCGTTTTGAAATTTCAGAAAATGAGGTGTATTTTCATAAAACAGAGGTCGATAAAAACCTGAGTGAATCGATTATTGGGTTCATGAGTTATTTTGAAAACAGTTCAGCCATTAACAATGATATAGCGGGATTTCAAAAACTTGCCTTTTCATTGTTTAAAACTCTTTTACCCAAAACGCTTCCTCAAGATAAAAACCTCATCCTCATCCCTGACGGATTATTGCACTTTATTCCTTTTGAAGCCCTTCTCACATCATCCACCCAAATTACTTCCTATACCGGTATGCCCTTTTTGGTAAAACAAAACACTGTGAGCTACAACACCTCTGCGACTTTATACAACAGAGCCAAAACGCCTGAAGCAAAAAATTCGGTTTTAGGGGTGTTTCCGGTATTTGAAAACAGTGCACAGGCTTTAAACTATTCGCTCGCTGAAGCAGAAAGTCTAAACAAGCTAATGAATACCAAACTGTTGATGCATCAGCAAGCATCCAAAGAAAATTTTCTCGCTTTCGCGAAAGCGCATTCCATTTTACATCTTTCTACCCACGCTCATAGCGGCAATTTCACCATTCCCGCTGCTATGGAATTTTATGATGATGTGATGTTGTTGCAAGAGTTTTACAGTTTGAATTTAAATCCGAAACTGGTGGTACTGAGTGCCTGTGAAACGGGTGTCGGAAAAATACAAACCGGTGAAGGTGCAATGAGTCTCGCACGCGGATTTCAATATGCCGGCGCACAAAATTTGCTTTTTAGTCTCTGGCAAGTCAATGATCTATCTACCTCACAATTAATGACTTCGTTTTATGAAAATTACAGCAAAACCCATTCAGCTTTTATAGCCAACCGACAATCTAAGCTGGATTATTTGAAAAACAAGGACATTTCAAATGCAAAAAAATCGCCCTACTACTGGAGTGGTTTTGTGTATTATGGTGCTATGGAAGAGCAACAAAAAACTTCGGCTTATTCTATTTGGGTTATTGGTTTTTTGGGTATTCTTGCTCTTATTTGGTATATTAAAAGAAAAATCAACAGAGTCAAAAAAAAGAAGTAGCTTTGCCACCGATATCGTCGTTTAAAAAAACGTAAATGAGGTATCGCTACTCTTTTTCTTTCCTAAATTTCGGAAATAATTCTCCAAATCATATATAAAGTTTAAGCAGTACAAAAAAGAATTCCTGTCACAAAGACCGAGACAGTGAACCTTTTCCAATTGATTCGGTCTTAAACTATTTACTATTTAGAATGACATTTGAAAATTTAAATTTAATAGCCCCCATCCTCGAGGCTTTAAAAACAGAAGGATATACAACACCCACACCCATTCAAGCTCAAACCATCCCACTTGCTCTGGAAGGAAAAGACGTTTTAGGCTGTGCTCAAACCGGCACCGGAAAAACGGCTGCTTTTGCCATTCCCATCATACAACTGATGAATCAAGACCGTACTCATGTTAGCGGGAAAAGACCTATTAAGGCTTTGATTTTAACCCCAACCCGCGAACTCGCCATACAAATTGCCGAAAGTTTTGAAAACTATGGAGCCAATACCCATTTAAAATATGAAGTGATTTTTGGCGGCGTGAATCAAAACAGTCAGGTGAGATCATTAAAATCGGGGGTGGACGTTTTGATCGCAACACCCGGAAGATTGCTGGATTTAATCAACCAAAAATTTGTGCAGTTAAACCAATTGCAGTTTTTTGTATTGGACGAAGCTGACCGTATGCTGGACATGGGTTTTTTAAACGATGTGAAAAAAATCATCACTAAAATTCCTCAAAAAAGACAATCATTGTTCTTTTCAGCAACCATGCCCGATCCTATTGTGAAATTGGCCAACACCATTTTGGTCAACCCATACAAAGTGGAAGTTACTCCCGTTTCCAGCACCGCAAACACGATCAATCAAGCGGTGTATTTTGTGGATAAGGAAAACAAAAAACATCTTTTAAAAGAAGTACTTTCTGACAAAAAAATTGACAGGGCGCTAGTTTTTACACGCACCAAGCACGGTGCAGATAAAGTGGTCAAAGACTTGGTGAAAGCCGGCATCAAATCGCAGGCCATTCATGGTAACAAATCACAAAATGCGCGTCAGCGTGCGTTGAATAGTTTTAAAACGAAAGAAACGCGGGTATTGGTGGCAACTGATATAGCTGCAAGAGGAATTGATATCGATGACCTTACACATGTGATTAACTATGAACTGCCCAACATTCCTGAATCTTATGTTCATCGCATAGGACGAACAGGAAGAGCCGGAGCAGACGGTATTGCCATCGCCTTTTGTGATGCAGAAGAAAAAGCATATTTGAAAGACATTCAAAAACTTATTGGAAAAGCGATTCCGGTTTTGGAGAATGACAACTTTCCTTTGGTTAACCATCAAGTGGAAAAAGCGCCACAAAGACAGCAGCGTTCATCAAGAAATTCGGGTAGGCAACAAAATTCAAGAAGAAGGTAGAAGATTCTATTTTGCTCTATTTATAAAGGTTTAAAACTCAAACAAGGTGCTTGTCTTCATCAACTTTAGATCTGTTCTTCTGCAATTTATTAAGTCCATAAAAACCAAAAAGAACTATTAAAGCTCCTGCTCCCCAGAGTGCGGTCTTGTTATTTTTCTTTAGCATCACCGGTGAAGGGTCACCCATTAAGACAATGCCCGCCCAATACTCCGGAGATTGTGCTCTTCCTTTTGCATTTGACAAATAATCCAGTTTTGATTTTTGTAATGCCTCGGGTTTGGTCAATCCTTCAGAGAGATACTTATAGAACGATTCCATAATGATGGCGCTAGCTTGCTCATCTATTCTCCAGATACCTGTTAGCAGGCTTTCACTTCCTGCATAATGAAATGCGTGAGCCAGTGATATCATTCCTTCACCAGCCTGATAATTTGGCTTTCCTGTTTCACAAGCGGTAAGGATTGCCAGATGTGAAGAAAAATTCTGATTATAAATTTCGTGAGCATACATAAAGTTTTCTTCATCAGTACTCAAGAGGTCTTTTGCAAATAACAATCTGGAAAACTCCGGTGAGATATTATTAGACTCGGCGTGTGTGCCAATGTGCAATATTTTAGTGTTGTGCCCATTTTTAATAAAGTTGGTAAGCGTGGAGGCTTGCTTTATATATGTTTTACCATAGTATTTTTTTCTTAAATTTTCAATGAGATCAAGAGTAAAAGGTTGAGGCAGCATAGAAAGATATAAATTTTCTTCAAGAGGCGAGGTTTTCTCTTTATTTGTATAATCTGCTTTCATTTCTTCTACAAAACCGGGTGCAAATGCCACAAAATTTGTTTTATATTCTTTTTCATTCTTTTCCTGATGTAACAACAGACTAAAATTATAAGATATACTATGTTTTGAAAGCAAACTGTGTTTCACAAAGTCTTTAGAGGTTTTAACTTGTTTTTCAACCAGCGTTTCAAAGCTTAGGTTAAAAAGATTGGCGTCTGGAATGACAATCACATTTTTAGTTTTAATAGTCTCTGCAAAAGGATGCCAAATAGCATTGTAGAGTAAATTAAGGGTAAGATACTCCTCTTCTAGGTTTCTTCCACGGTTTAAAGATTTGATAAGATCATTGACACCATTTGACTTCAAAGAGAAGAGAGATATTGAATTTTTAGTAATTAAAAAGGCGTGAAGTTCCTCTCCAATGTAAACATATCTCACTAGGGTTGTATTTTTATCAAGTTTATTTTGGACAGTAATAGCGGTTTCTGAAATGGTTTCATATCGCATTTTGTAGTACCTGGGAAATTCTATTTTCAATCGATTCAAAAATTCGTTCCACTCGTTTGTAGCGTTAAAAAAGGATTTCAAGCCTGCACTTTCTCGTTTTGAAAGGGTTGTATGGATGTTCTCTTTAAGCTCATTTTCTTTTTTGATAATTTCGGGTGGAAGACCATAAGAAGCTATTTGATCACGTTTGTTAAAGCGGCTTCTGATTTTATAATACAAACCGGATTCATGATAACCAAGTGTTTTTTCCAGATACTTTTTATTGCCTGTAAGTTTGTATAATTCTAAACCTAGTTCTTTAATAAAATCAAAAAGTTCTTTATTGTTTTCCAATAATGCTGAAACATTTTCGGGGGCTATAGTTATGGATTTTTGACGTTCCAGAATGGAAATTGTTTTTTGCATTTCCTCATATAACTTTTTCAAAAACAGGGAATCCCTATTTTGCTGAAGTTGGTGTGCAGACCTTGTTTTTATGAGCACTGCTTTGGGCTTTTGATATTCCAATTGAACAGAATCCAGGATACTTCCGGAATTTTGAATGGTTTCCAAAAGTTTTAGTGCATCATTGCTTTTAACGACAGACTTCTCGATATTCCCTATTTTAAAATTTACTTCGGCAAGATTGAGAAGTTGTTTGAACTGTACAAGGCCTTCATTAGGGGCAAATTTCACAGTATAATTATATCCCTTTAAAGCCAGTTGTTCTGCTTTTTGCTTTTCTTTGGTTTCTGCCAAAAATGAACTTTGTTTCACTAAAAAATTCAAGTATTGCCTGTCGTATCCGTCTTTTAGAATTTTTTCAAAATAACGTTCGCTTTGAGCGTAAAAATTTGAGGCTTCACTTTTATTGCCAAGAGCCTCTGCAGTTTCAGCCAGGCCAAAAAAGGTTATTGCTTTCCAGTAAAACTCATCTGCGGGATTAGCCTCAAAACCTTGTAGGGCTTTTATAAAAATGTTTTGGGCTTCTCGGTATCTTTTTAATGACATAAGCGACTGCCCTAGCTTAACACGTGTTTTAAAAACTCGTGAGTCTGTACTATCAAGTTCTCTAGCTTGATCTTCAAGCACATATGCTAATAATTTATTTGCTCTGTTGAAATCTCCAAGATCATTGTAAAAAACGGCAAGGTTGGAAGTTGCATTCCACTTATACACTTTTGCCTTGTTTATATGCTCAATATTGTCACTAAGCTCTTCTACTTCCAGATAATTTTCCAGTACTTTTTTTAAGGTTTCAATGGCCTCTGTTGATTTACCCAGATTTTGCTGTATGAGTGCTACATTTGAAAGCGTAACAGCAGAAAGATATTTTTTTGAAATTGAATCTGTATCAGATTTCTCAATACTATTCACTGATTTTTTATAATAAAGTGCAGCACTGTCAAGCTTGGTAGAAAGCCACATCATGGCACCCATGGCATTGTAAGCGTCTGCGAGTTTACTTTGTGGAGTATTATCATAAATTTCATATTGTTTTAGGGCTTGCCTGAAATGTTTTCCCGCAAGATCAAATTCACCCATCGAAAGCGCACTTGCACCCAAATTATAAATAATATAGCCTGTTTCTTCGGGAGTTTTATCGGGCATTTTTTCAGCGTGATATAGCGCTTTTTCAGTCATCGTATATGAGTGCTGAACTTTACCGGTTTCATCGAGATATCTCACATAACTCATGTATGATTTTTGCATATTTCGATCACCGGCTCCTTTTGCTTCTAGGTCTGTGATAAAGTCATCTATGTGTTTTATTGCTGAAACTGCCCCATTTGTATTGTGGTTTATAATACCTATGTAATAGGGAAATGTGGCAAGAGAATCATAACTGTTCATTGCATTGTAAAAAAGAAGCTGCTTTTCCAAAAGCAAGGCTGCTTCCGGAAATTTTTTTTCTTTTATGAGGGAATCCAAAACAGATTTGTCTTGAGCTGTATTTTGACCACAGCAAGGGTGGTAAACTCCTGCAATGAATAGAAATACTACTAAAAACCTTTTCATTATTTATTATTTAGCTCTTGCAAAATTTGATTGCATTCTTCAAGGCTGCATTTTTCAAAGGCATTGATGGCATCTACTGTTTTATCTATTTTTAGGTAAGCCAACCCAAGGTAAAAGTAAGCGTCATTTTTAAATACACTTTCAGAATCTGTAATTGTTTTTTTTAAATAAGGAATAGCCTTTTTTGCTTCATTATCTGCCAGTCGTGAAACACCCAAAAAATAATTTAGGGTATCGTTTGAAGGTGAATTTTGAAGTAAGGTTTCCCATTTATCAATTGCTGTTTTATAGTTTTTTTGTTTATAATCAACCATGGCGTCATAAAAAACATAATTATCTGTAGCACTCATTGGAGTAATAAGCCCGGGATCTGGTGTGAAAAACACGGCAAATAATTTTTCGTTTTCTGAGGGTTGATTGATCAACCACCAACCTGAAAAAAGAATTAGGGCAATTGTTATAAACGATGCCGCAATTGAAAGGTTAGAAAATCTTTTTCTACTTGTTTTTTGAGGCTTTCTAAAATGTTTTGCAACAGATTTTTTTTGTAACTCATCGTGAAATTCTTCCATTTTTGCTTTGAGAGCAGCGGTTTCTATGCCATCAATTAATTTACTGAATTGGTTTACAGTCTCCCGAAAGTGTTCATCAACTTCCATTTTATTTTTAAATGCAAGTTGTTCCTCTGGAGACATCTGTTTACTTAAATACAATTCAATATCTTGAAAGTCTTGTTCTGATATGGGGGTCATTTTTATAAATTTAATTTTTGTTAAAAACTATTTCACGCAATCTTTGCATACAACGGTATTTTTTGTTGCGTGCAGAAGCCTCATTAAGAGCAAATGCTTTTGCAATTATTTTTAAGCTTTGCTTTTTGAAATAGAAATTTGTGAGAATCTGTTTGCATTCATCTCCTAGTTTTTCAAAGGCGTGCATTGCATTTTTATAAACAGATTCTGAAAAATTATCTGAATTTTGTTCATCGCTTTCTTCTTCTGCAGACTCAAAAGAAAGGTGGGTTGTTTTAATATATTTTTTTGACCTCAAATAATCAATCCAATTGTTTTTTGCTACTCGATACAAATAAGCATTATATTCATCTTCCTTTGACGGAATAAACAAATCATTTTTCACTTTCTGCCAAACGGTGATAAAGGCTTCTTGATAAAAATCTTTAGCTTGCTCACGATTTCCATTGTTTTTCAGAATGTAAATTTCAACTTTGGAATAATTATTCAAATAAAGTTTTTCTAAAACAGAACTATCGTTTGTTTTAATCTTTTCGTGAAAATCATTTATGTTTTTGTGAGGTAACAGATTTAAGCTATTTAAGTATATAACCTAAAGATACTTAAAAAACTGTTAACTCAAAAAATGACATTTAAATTCATAAACCTTAGCTGTTTTTCATTTACTTTTTAATTATTTTATGAGTGGATATTTTCTCTCCTGATGAAATTTGCACAAAATACATTCCTGCTTGAAGGGCATTCACATTTAACTCTATTTCTCTTTGATCTTCAAAACTTTGCATAACCAATCGTCCTCTTAAGTCATAAAGCTCAACTTGGTTAATTTGTACACTTGCGTTTATAAAGAGTTTCTCTGAAACAGGATTTGGATGAATTGAAACTTCAATAAAATCATTGGACTCATTGCTAAGGTTTGTATTTACACCAAAAATTGACTCATAATCGTTTCCACCAAAATTTACTTGCAAGGTATAAACTCCATCAGGCCAGGAACCATTTACACTTAATGGCCATGACGCATATGCAGTAGCATAATCCTGCCCCCAATTTTGAGCCCAATTCCAATTAGCAAAAACCTGATTATTTGGATCAAGTATTGTAAATGTCGTGACAGCACCTTGTTGAATATCACGATAAAAAACACGAATAAATAAATCATCTCCGTGAAAGAAGTCAAGTGCCTCATAAGTGTTTTCTATTACCGGGCAAGCATCATCAAACTGATTTGTTTTATGTGTGGAAAGTCTGTTTAAACTAGGTACAAAATATTCTGGTTGACTCAGCCACCAGCTATCGGGGTTCATAGTGTTACAAGTTCCTTCATAAGGATCAATTAAATTTTCATTATTGTCATAAACCTCAAAATGCAGGTGTGGCCAATCACTACTTCCTGAACTTCCGGCGGCACCAAGATACTCTCCTGCAACTACAGAATCTCCTATATTTTTGGAAGTGATCGCTCCATTTTTAAAGTGCCAGTACCAGGTTTGTGAACCATCTGCATGTTCTAAAACAATCCCGTTCCAGTTAGGGTTTCCATTGTTTGCGCAGTTTAAATCAAAATTACCATCTCGTTTATCGACTATGATTCCATCTGCTGCGGCAATAATTTCCATAATTTCTTCGTCCATACTTTTCCAGGGATAAGGCCAAAGAATATAATCTGTACCGCTATGATTTCCAGTGCCCCAATCATAGGTGCGAGCAGCGCAGTTATAATCTAAAAGATTGTTGTTTGGGGTGAGATTGTGATCTACCTGAAAGTTTAATGTATAGTATCCATATTCATCAAAGCCATCTTTGGCTTTTATTGGCAAAACAAACAAAGGGTGACTTCCGCTTCTATTTGTCCTGAATGCATCAGGATTATTTAAAAGAATAGTCTCTTTGTTTGCAGCAATAATTTGTCTCACATCTGTTCTGGTTTGATCTGAAATGCATTCAGACGAGTTCAGAACAACAGGATGAAAATAACTTGTGGAAGGAATTTGACCCTCAAAGTGAGTGATGTCTCTCTGGGGAATTTCTAATGCTGATTTCTGACTTTGAACATTTAAAGAAAATAAGCCGATTGATAATGTAAATAATAGTAATTTTTTCATTGGTATGTGTATTATAAGGTTTACATCCTCACATCGAAAAAAAAAGAAAATGTCATCACAAAAAAGCTACTATTGAATTTCTATTTTTTTTCATTGATATTTATCATTTTAAAAACGCTTAAAAAAACCTATTTTTGAAGATGTCAAATTAAATTATGGATTCTATGACCGATTTAGACATTGCCAAAAAAGCCACGCCATTTCACATTACTGAAATTGCAAAAAAACTGGGGGTCAATCCTGACGAGTTAGAACTCTACGGAAAACACAAGGCAAAATTACCTCTTGCACTTATTGACAAATCAAAATCAGACCAAAGCAATTTAATTTTAGTTTCCGCCATTTCGCCTACTCCTGCGGGTGAAGGAAAAACCACCATTTCAATAGGCCTTTCTGAAGGACTTAACCAAGTTGGTAAAAAAACAACTGTTGTTTTAAGAGAACCCTCCTTAGGGCCTGTTTTTGGAATAAAAGGTGGTGCAACAGGAGGTGGCTATGCACAAGTCATCCCCATGGAAGACATAAACCTGCACTTTACAGGAGATTTTTCAGCTATAGAAAAAGCACACAATCTTCTTTCTGCATTGATTGATAACAACATTCAAAGTAAAACAAATAATTTGGGTATTGACCCGCGCACCGTTGCCTGGAAACGCGTGATGGATGTCAACGATCGTTCGTTGCGAAATATAATTATTGGTTTGGGCGGCACCGGTTCAGGTGTTCCTCGCGAATCGGGATTTGATATTACAGCAGCTTCTGAAATTATGGCCATTCTCTGTCTTTCCACAGATTTAAACGATTTGAAAAAAAGGATGGGAAGTATTTTTGTAGGTTATACTTTTGACAAAAAACCCGTTTATGCAAGAGATTTAAAAGCTGAAGGTGCTATGGCGGTTTTATTGAAGGACGCCATAAAGCCCAACTTAGTGCAAACGCTTGAAGGAAATCCCGCCATTATTCACGGCGGTCCATTTGCTAACATCGCTCAAGGTACAAACACGGTAATTGCCACAAAAATGGGAATGAGACTGTCTGACTATACCGTTACTGAAGCCGGTTTTGGAGCAGACCTTGGTGCAGAAAAGTTTTTAGACATTAAATGTCAAAGTGCCGGATTAAAGCCAAAGGTAGTGGTGCTTACCGCCACCATAAGAGCGTTAAAATATCATGGGGGTGCTGCTTTAGACGATTTAAAAACACCCAACACCGAAGCTCTTAAAAAAGGACTGCCCAACCTTGAAAAACACCTTGAAAACATACAGCAGTTTCAATTGACTCCGGTTATTGCCATCAATAAATTTATCACAGACAGTGATGAAGAGATTGAAGCCATCATAGAATTTGCAAAATCTAAGGGAGTTAGGGTGGCTCTGGCAGAAGTTTGGGCCAAAGGCGGAAAAGGCGCTATCGATTTAGCCCACGAGGTTATTGCTGCTGTTGAAGAAAACAAATCAAACTTTACCCCTCTTTATGATTGGAAATGGGATGTACAAACAAAAATTGAAACCATCGCCACAAAAATTTATGGTGCTTCGGGGGTTGAATTTTCATCGAGAGCAAAACTGGATTTAAAGAAAATCGCCGCTTTAGGGCTTAATGAGCTTCCGGTATGCATTGCCAAAACCCAAAAATCACTTTCAGACAATCCTGCTTTGCTGGGAAGGCCTGCCGGATTTATAATTACAGTGAGAGAAATTGAAATAGCTGCCGGTGCCGGATTTTTAGTTCCCATTACAGGAGACATGATGAGAATGCCGGGACTTCCCGCACATCCGGCTTCAGAAAATATTGATATTGATGATAATGGAAATATTTCAGGGTTGTTTTAAAGAAAGATTTATCCTTAAGTATTGCAGAAATAGAAATCTGTTGTATATTTGCAGTCCGAAAGGAAAGATGGCCAATGTATGGTTGGCAATTAAAAAGCACTTTTTTCTTTCAAACACACATCGCGGGGTAGAGCAGTAGGTAGCTCGTCGGGCTCATAACCCGAAGGTCGCTGGTTCGAGTCCAGTCCCCGCTACTAAGAATAAGAGAACTCCAAAAGAGTTCTCTTTTTTGTTTATGCCTGTCGGGCTCATATCCGACAAAGGCGGACGCTGGTTCCACCGAAGTCTCGGGGCAGTCCCCGCTACTAAGAATAAGAGAACTCCAAAAGAGTTCTCTTTTTTGTTTATGCCTGTCGGGCTCATATCCGACAAAGGCGGACGCTGGTTCCACCAAAGTCTCGAGGCAGTCCCCGCTACTAAGAATAAGAGAACTCCAAAAGAGTTCTCTTTTTTGTTTATGCCTGTCGGGCTCATATCCGCCAAAGGCGGACGCTGGTTCCACCAAAGTCTCGGGGCAGTCCCCGCTACTAAGAATAAGAGAACTCCAAAAGAGTTCTCTTTTTTTATGCCCGTCGGGCTCATATCCGCCAAAGGCGGACGCTGGTTCCACCAAAGTCTCGGGGCAGTCCCCGCTACTAAGAATAAGAGAACTCCAAAAGAGTTCTCTTTTTTTATGCCCGTCGGGCTTATATTCGACAGAGGGAAAACAGGTTCCCTCTTAGCCCCGGGGCTGTAAAGGCTTTATAGAGCCAAGTACTTTTGTGCTTGGCTTTATTATTTTTGTTAAGTTCTGTTTAAATACATCAAGAAGTTTCAGTTTTTGAATATCTTTAGTTCATGAGTAAAAGAGCACGTATTGTTTTGGGTAGTATCCTTGGACTATTGATTTTGATAGTGGTTGCATCATTTATTGCAAATCCCATTATTCAAAATAAAATCAAAAAAACCATTACCAACGAAATCCCTGAAAATTTTCAAATTAATGACTATGAAGTCTCTGTCGATACATTTGGAGGTTCTGTATCTATAGAAAATTTTGAGGCAACTCTAAAGGACACAATTGGTGTTTTTAAAGACGCTCAAATTAGCCTTAGAAAAGCCTCCGTTAGTGGGCTTAGTTACTGGAAATACCTGTTCTTAAATAAAATTGCCGTTGATGATATCACCCTTTTTGACCTGCATATTAAAGCCTATCGGGATACCACACAGACTGGTAGTACGGAAAAACAACAAAAGGATTTTAAAGAAAATATAAGCGCAGGGAAATTCACTTTAGAAAATGCTTCGTTCTTATTTAAAAATACAGATGAAAGCGTTGTCTTGCAAATGGACAGCCTCAACTTTTCGTTAAAAAATATAGTGGTTAACGAAACAACCCTGCAAGAAAAAATTCCGTTTTATTTTTCCGAAATGGAGGTGGACACCCGCGACTTTTTGTATGAAATCAATGAAAATGAAGTCCTTTCTTTAAAAGAATTTTCCATAAAAAATCAACAGCTTAAAGTAACTGATGTTACCTTTCAAACTAAAATTGATTCACTAAAATTAAATGAAGAAACCACTACTGATAATAGCCGCACAGAACTAAAAATACCCTCGCTCACCCTAAGCGACATTTCTTTTGAGGTGGTTGATGATGCCTTTCAGCTATTTGGCGAAAATTTAGAGATTGACAAACCTTCTGTACAAATTCAAAAAGGTTTTAAAGAGGTTGACGGAAAAACTGAAACCGTTCAAACTGCAAAAAAGAAGAAAAAAGAAATGCCACTCCCTTTTTCTTTAACATCTGTTTATATCAAAGATGCAAAGATTAACGTCATAAATCCTGATGAAACGACTAATTTACAGGTTGAAAATTTCAATTTAACTCTCAAAGATTTTTTGGTAAATACAGCAAGCTTGCAACAAAAAATTCCGGCTTTGTTCTCTGACTTAGAGATAAAGAGTAATGTCATTCAATATCAATTGAACGACTATGATTTGTTATCTTTAAAAGCATTGTCACTGGAAAATAATAATCTTCAAATTGAAGATGTAGCTATTAAGACCCTCTATTCAAAAACCGAGCTTTCCAAATTGATTTCAAAAGAACGTGATTATATAGATGCAGAAATGCCAATGGTTACTCTTAGGAACTTCGATTTTGAAGTTTTGGACACAACCTTTCAGGTTTCAGCCGGTGACTTCATTATCGAAAACCCGGTTTTAAAAGTGTACAGAGATAAGTTGGTCAGGGATGACACCAGCATCAAACCTCTTTACAGTAAAGCCATACGCGACATACCATTTCCCTTAACAATCGATTCTTTACATATCAAGAATGCTACAATTCTCTATGAAGAAAAAGTAAACACTCGACAAGGTGCAGGAGCAATTAATTTTTCGATGTTAAATGCAGCGATTGGTAATTTTAGTAACACTTATGCTCAAGGCGAAAAGAAAACAACAATCAAAATCAGCTCCATTTTTATGGATGAAAGTCTGCTTACAATTGACTGGAGTTTTGATATAAATGATTTGAAAGACACGTTTCATATTCAAGGTGAACTTGATGCTTTAAATGCGACAAAAATGAACTCTTTTTCAAAAGCAAGCCTTAATGTAACACTTGAGGGAAAAGTCAACAAAATATATTTTAATATCCACGGAAATGATGAGGCTTCAAGTGTTGATTTACGTATAAGCTATGACAATTTTAAAGTTGAAATTTTAAACAAGGAGAACAAACGCAACTGGTTTTTATCTACCGTTGCAAATATTTTTGTGAAAAAGAAATCTGATACAGCAGAAAGCACTTTCAAAGAAGGCAATGCTACAGCTCAAAGAAACAGAGACAAATCTTTTTTCAATTATTTATGGATTAATATTCAGGAGGGGTTAAAAGATGTGATGGTTGCCATTTAAAATTTATTGCTCAAGATTTGAAACTTCAAATTGAGTCAATTCTCCATCGAGAAAACCAACTGTAAGCTCAATGGGGTTACAACATATTTCACAATCTTCAACATAAGTTTGTCTTGCTACAGAGGGGTCTAGCAGCATCGAGATTTCTTCCCAGCAATATGGGCATTGAAAAAAATGTTCAAACATAATAAAGTTATCAAATATAATTGTGTGCTTAAAATTCTACATCCAGCAATTTTCCGGTGAGTTGCAGTAATTCCAATTCTGCGAGTTTGGCTTCATACTTTGCCAGGTTTTTATTGGTTTGGGCATTGAGCAGGTTGATTTGGGCTTGTCTCAATTCCAGCGAACTTATTTGCCCCAGTTTGTAGCGTTCATTAGAGCGTTCAAAGTTTCCTTTGGCAGTTTCTACATTCTGCTGTTGAAGTTCATAAATTTTCTTTCGGTTGTCATAATTACCCTGCGCATTGGCAATCGTTCGTTTCACCTCAAGCGTTATTTGTTGTTTAATTAAATTTTGATTCTCAAACCTTATTTTAGCATTTTTAGAATTAACAATATTTCTTCCGCCATCAAAGAGGTTCCACGTAAGGTTGATGCCGGCATTGAAACCTGTAGAGGTGTTTGACGCCAAAAAGTTTGTCGCCGGAAAATTTCCTTCATTCCATCCATAAGAACCGGTTAGACCGAGTGATGGCAAAAACACTGAATTGCTTATTTTTCGGGCATAGTCACTTATCAAAATAGTTTGATTAGCCTGCAAAAGGGTCACATTATTTTCTTCGGCTTCAGCTATATAACTTTCTAGTGCAAGTATATTCACAAAAGTAACTGTAGTATCAATTTCAAAATTGCGTTCCAGATCATTGTTTAGAACAACATTCAAATCGCGCTTGGCATTGATGAGTGCTTGTCTGGTATTCATCACATTCACACTATCTGTAGTGATGTCAACTTTGGCGTTAAGCACTTCGAGTCGTGTGTTTTGGCCAAATTCAAATTGGTATTCAGCTCGTGTGAGGCGTTCTTTTGTGTTTTCGAGGGTTTCTTGTAAAACACTTAAATTTTCTGTCAATCTTGCCACTTCAAAGTAAACCGAAAACAGTTGCAAAATAGTGATTTCAATACTTTCACGAGCTTCGAGTTCACTCAGGTTGTATTGCTCTTTGAGGCTTTTGTAATTATAATGCCTTCCCAAGCCGTCAAAGAGCAAGAAATTTAAATTAAGAGAAGCGTTGTATCTTTCAGTTTCAGCACCATTTACCGCGCTGCTTGAACCGTCTTGAAAAGTAGCTTCTTGATTTTCGATATTGTATTGTCCTCCGGCAATTCCGGTTAAAGAGGGTAAATAACCCGAATTTAAGACACCTGAATTATTTTTGGCAACCAACACTTCATTATTGGCTATTTGAATTCCAAAATTATTCTCTAATGTCAACCTAATCGCTTCCTCTTTTGTGAGTAACTCCTGTGCCCCTACTTGGAAGAAAAAACAGCAAAACAATCCTAAAAATAAATACTTAATTGTCATATTCTTCATCTATTTCTTTTTCTTTTATGGCGCGTTCAACAGATTCTTTATCCACTTTTTTTCCGGTTGCCAGCCAGATGGTTCCGGTTTTTATTTTGTTGTTTATGGTTAAAAACAAAGGAAGCAAAAACAAGGTCAAAACAGTCGCAATCCCAATTCCATAAGCAATGGAAATTGCCATTGGCTTTAAAAACTGAGCTTGTCTGCTTTTTTCAAAAATAAGAGGTGCCAATCCTGCAATGGTGGTTAAAGAAGTCAAAAATATAGCTCTGAATCTGGATCTGCCCGCTTCATACAAGGCTTTATCAAAAGGCAATCCTTCTTTTAGAAACGTATTGAATTTTGTGATTAAAACCAGCCCGTCATTTACCATAATCCCAATGAGTGCTATAATTCCCATTGCAGACAACATATTGACCGGAAAACCGTGAATCCAGTGTCCCCAGGCAACACCAATGACACTAAAGGGAATCAGCATTAATAGCAATAGCGGCTGACTGTAACTTCTAAAAGTAAAAGCGATGGTGGCATAAATTAAAAACAGGATAATGGGTATAATCCCGGAAGCAGAGCGGGATAATTTTTGTCCTTCCCTATTTTGCCCTTCATAAGAAACAGATACTGTGTTGTATTTTGCCAATATCTCAGGGATTATACCGGATTGAATTTCAAAAAGAATTTCGGTGGCACTGTCGTTGGGGTTTTCCAAATCTGCATTTACCTGTATTTCTCTCTTACCGTCGAGGTGTCTGATGGATTCATCACCTCGTTCTATAGTGTATGTGGCTATTTCGCCGAAAGGCACCCGTTCACCGGAAGGTGTAATAATTCGCATCGCATTCAAATCGTTTATTGAAGACCTCCCCTCACGATCATAGCGCACCCAAACCCTCACTTCATCTTGTCCTCTTTGAAAACGTTGTGCTTGCGCACCAAAGAAGCCGGCTCTTATTTGCTGCATCACTTCGTTGAGTGTAAGACCCAATGCATAAGCAGTTTGATTGAGCTCTACCCTGATTTCTTTGATACCTTGCGGGTCTGTATCGGTTACATCTTTCAGTCTGGAATCATTTTCAAAATGGGCTTTGAGCTCTTCTTTCGCAGCTTTAAGTTCTTGTGTATTGTTACCCAGAAAAGCAACGGAAACCGGAGAGCCACCAAAAGTACCCCCGGAGCCAAAAGTGAGTTGTTCCACACCATAAACGGGCCCAACGGCATCGCGTATCGCTGCAGTAATTTCGGGAGATGAAAAGTCTCGATCTTCGCCGGGTAGAAGATTTACATTCAAGGAAGCTTTGTTATTGCCCGGACCCACGCGCTTGATAATGTTTTGAACAACTTGCAAATTGCCTGTTTGTTTTTTTGTAAATTCTTCATTGACTTCCCAGGCTTTGGCCTCCACATAAGAAATTATGGAGTCTGTTGTTGCCGGATTGACTCCTTCACTCATCAATAAATTGATGGAGACCCTGTCACTGGCTATACTGGGAAATATGGTAACCCGAATGATTCCCCCCATAATGGATGCCACAGTTAACATCAACACAGAAACAATAATTGCTAGTGATAAAAAATTGTTTTTAAGAACAAAAGCCAGCACGGGACTATAAAATTTATCTCTTAAGAATCGCATACTTTTATCACCCAATTTATTGAGGATACGCAATTCTGCAAAAATTTTGTCGATTCCCTTTTTTTCTTGTTGTTCTTTTTCACCATTGCGCACCAATGCTTTTGAATGAGCAATGTGAGCCGGCAAAATGATAAATGCTTCAATAAGTGAAATAACAAGTGTCAAAATCACTACAACAGATACCTCTGCATAAAATTTACCGATGCGACTATCCAAAAACTGGAATGTCAAAAAAGCCAATACCGTAGTTATAATAGCTGAAAGTATGGGAGGAACCACTTCCATCGTTCCATCAACGGCAGCTCTAATGGGTCCTTTTCCCTTTTCATAATGCTGGTAAATATTTTCTGAAATTACAATCCCATCATCTACAAGAATACCAATGACGATAATCATCCCAAAAAGCGATAAAATGTTGATTGTTATCCCAAAAAACGGGGCGAGCATAAACATACCCATAAATGCAATGGGCAATCCAAAGGCAACCCAAAAGGCAACACGGGTATTGAGAAAAAAGGATAGAAAAAACAAAACGAGTAAGATTCCCATTCCGCCATTTTCAATCAAAATTTGCGTGCGTTGATTTAATGAAATAGAAGAGTCGTTCACTACATCAAGCCTTACATTGCTGTTTTTTGCATTAAAGTCTTTGATGTAATTATTCACATTTTCGGCAGAAGAGAGCAAATCTTCATTGTTTGTGTTGCTTACATTGATATTGACAGAAAGGTTTCCATTGAAATAAGACGCATTGGGGGTTTCAGCAAACCGATCTCTCACAGAAGCCAGGTCTTTAAGTCGAACCATTGCTCCGCCCTCATCTGCTCTTACGATGATATTATCAATTTCCTCTGCAAAATAACCTCTGTTATTTGCCCTGATTAGATAGTCTTCTACATTGGTTTTTATGGTTCCACCGGTGGTAAAAATATTGGCTCCCCTCACTGCATTTGCGACTTCCTGAAATGAAATATTATAGGCCAAAAGATCATTTTCTCTCACGGCAATTTCAATTTCTTCGGCCGGGTATCCGGTAATTTCTATTTGAGAGATTCCGGGAATGGTTCTTAATTCATTTTCAATTTGCCGGGCAATTTGTTTCAAGGTAGCTAGCGGCACATTATCCCCACTCACTGCAAACTGTATGGTTTCCCTAATGGGAATTTGTTTAGAAACCACCAAGGGCTCCATATCTGCCGGAAATGTAGGCACACGATCAACTGCATTTTTTACCTCTGCAAGAATGATATCGATATTTTCACCGCGTTCAATTTCGACAGTAATCGAACCTCCATTTTCTCTTGCTGTAGAGGTAACGCGTGCTATCCCTTCAAGACCTTTTAAATTATCTTCAATTTTTATGACAATACCCTCTTCTATTTCCTGTGGAGAAGCCGCCGGATAATTGATGTTGATATTGATTATTTCTGAATCTACTAAGGGAAAAAAAGAGGATTTGAGACTGCTAACACCAAAAATACCGAAGATGACAAACGCAAAAATAATCACATTTACAGCGACGCTGTATTTTATAAAATATTCAATTATTTTACGCATAAAATTTATTTTTTAATCAACAGAGATAATTTTTAATTGATAATAACATGTTGACCGGCAAATGCTCCCGGCAAGACTTCTCTGAGAATGATTGTACCATCGGGGATTCCTTTTACTACAACTTCACGGTCTGTGATATAAATCAAATCAACATCGAGTAAATTGAGTTTATCGTCTTCAACAATGTAAATTTGAGATTCATTGACCAAAAGTTTTCTTTGAAGCTTGTAGGCGTTTGGCTCTTCTCGGGCATCTAAATTTGCTTCCAGGAACATGCCCTCCCTTAAATTTTCACCTTTTACCTCTACAAAGGCATTCACCGTTTGGGTATTTGGGTCTATTCTGGCATTGATTCTACTAATTATTCCTTCAAACTCTCTTGTTTTATCTAGTGTGTGAAGTTTAACTTTTCTTCCGGTTTCCAAAAAATCAACGAAGTTTTTTGAAACAGCTACTTCCATTTCATAAATTGCCGGGTTGATAAATTCACCCAATTTTTGCCCGGGTCTTACAAGACTTCCTTTGTTGACCAAAGCTTCTGTTAGGATGCCCCTAAAGGGTGCTCTAATATTGAATTTACCCAAACGCTCTTCCATTCGTTTGATTTCAAAATAGTTGGCCGTGATATTTCTACCTGTGATAAAATATCTTTCTTGTTCTGAAGTTGGTTCCGGTAAAGGAGCTACTGTTTTATTAACGTCAAAATTGGAAAGATAGGTTTGCCATTTTGAAAACGAATCGGGATAATCTAGTCTCAAATCGGGCATGATTGCCGTAATTAAATTGTGCAAATTACTACGTGCCGATTGTACAGAAGCTGTATATTCAGAAGAATTTATTTGCAGTAAAAGTTCGCCTTGATTGTATTGTTGCCCGGGTCTGAAATCTCTGGAACTTCCAGAAAACAAACCTTCTACTTCAGAAAACAATTCAAGTCGGTCTTTTGCAGAAAGTGTGCCGGTAGCGGGAACAACAATGGGAATAGTTGTGTTCGTAACGGTATCAACAAATACCACTTTTTCAACTTTTTCAATTGCAGGGTTTTGTTTTTTCTCGACGTTTGCAATGCTTCGAGCCCAAAAAAATGCAACTATTAGAATGAGTACTCCAAGAGCAATGAGTATAGTTTTACGCATGAATTATAACAAATAAGTTAGATAGCTTACAAATCTATCTTATTGTTGTGGTAAAGAAGGTTAAGGGTTTCTTAAAAAATTGTTTTACGTAAAATAATTGAGGTGGAATTATAACTGAAAGAAGCTATCCGCCATTGTTAAATCTTCAGAGTTTAAAGGGGTTTGGCAGTGAGTCCTTCAACTTTGACATTCCCGCACTTGACGGTTAAATTAAGTTTAGAGCTGATCGAGTGTTTCATGAATTTCTTCCCACTGCTTCATGTTTTTTTCCAATTCGGTTTTTTTTGTTTCATAAGTTTTAAAAAACTCCGGTTTGGAACTCGTAATTTCATAATTTAGAGCCAGGTCACTATCCATTTTAGCAATTTCTTTTTCCAGCCTTTGGATATTTGACTCAATGGTACTTAGTTTATTTTTGAGTGTTTTTTCTTTTTTTTGATCGTTGTACTCTTGTTTGTTGTTGTTGTTGCCTTTTGGGGTTTTCTTTTCCTTGGTCATTAATTCTGCTTCGCGCATGGAAGATATTTTGCGCTGCTCAAGGTAAAAATCAATGTCGCCCAAGTACTCCTTTATTTTTCGGTCTTTAAATTCATATACTTTATCACACAGTCCTTGTAAAAAATCCCTGTCGTGAGAAACGAGAATAAGAGTTCCTTCAAAACTTTTTAAGGATTCCTTTAAAACATTTTTTGATTTGATATCGAGGTGGTTTGTGGGCTCATCCATCACCAACACATTGAGTGGTTGTAGTAGCAATTTGGCTAAAGCCAAACGATTGCGCTCCCCTCCTGAAAGAACCTTTACAAACTTATCCACTTCCTCTCCTCTAAAGAGAAAAGAGCCCAGAATATCTCTTACTTTGCTTCGGTTAGTTTCATTTGCGGCATTAATCATGGTGTCGAGCACTGTGATGTTTCCGTCGAGATAATCAGCTTGATTTTGAGCAAAGTAGCCAATTTGCACATTATGTCCCAGTTTTACTGTTCCCTGATGGGAAATTTCGCCAACAATAATCTTGGCCAATGTTGACTTTCCCTGGCCGTTTTGTCCTACAAAAGCGGTTTTTACACCACGCTCAATCATCATACTCACATTATCTAAAACGTGGTTTTGCCCATAACTTTTTGAAATGTGATTCATTTCTATGACCACTTTTCCCGGTTGAACCGAAATTGGAAACCGCACATTCATCACCGCATTGTCATCTTCATCAACTTCAATTCTGTCAACTTTATCCAGTTTTTTGATGAGTGATTGTGCCATAGAGGCTTTAGAGGCTTTTGCTCTAAATTTTTCAATGAGTCTTTCTGTTTGTTGAATTTGTTTCTCTTGATTTTTTTGGGAAGCCAATTGTTGCTCTCGCAGTTCTTGTCTTAAAACCAAATATTTTGAATAGGGTTTGTTATAATCATATATGCGTCCCAATGAAATTTCGATAGTTCTGTTTGTCACATTATCGAGAAACATTTTATCGTGAGATACAATAACAACCGCACCGGCATAGTTGTTCAAAAAACTCTCGAGCCAGATGATAGATTCGATATCCAGGTGGTTTGTTGGCTCATCGAGCAGTAATATATCATTGCTTTGCAAAAGGAGTTTTGCAAGTTCGATGCGCATACGCCAACCTCCAGAAAATTCTTCGGTTTTTTTATCAAACTCTTCTCTTTTGAAGCCGAGTCCCTGAAGTATTTTTTCTGTATCTCCCTGATAATTATATCCACCTAAAATTTCATAGTGATGAGTTAAATCGCTTATAGCCACCATCAAATCGTGATAGGCTTCAGACTCATAGTCGGTGCGAGTGGTGAGTTGGTGATTGATCGAATCCATCTTGGCTTCTGTAGCTTTAATTTCTTCAAAGGCTTGATAAGCCTCTTCAAGTACCGTTCTGCCTTGCACAAAGTCGATATCCTGTCTTAAAAACCCAATTTTTATTTCTTTATCTGAAGCAATTGTTCCGGTATCTGACGCCAAATCTTTGGCCAAAATTTTAAGAAGTGTTGATTTTCCTGCACCATTTTTTCCAACTAAACCCACGCGATCTCCCGCCTTGAGCTGAAATGAAATTTCCTCAAAAAGATTCTCTCCCTGAAATGCAACCGACAAATTAGAAACGTTTAACATGTATGTAACCTTTGTAACAAATTATCGTGCAAAGATGCTTAAATTTGTAGTCTTAAAAAAATAGAATTTTCAATGTTAAAAGGCACAAAATTATACAGCATTTTAAGCGGTTCTTGTCCGGTTTGCCAAAAAGAATCGATGTATGTGGATTCTAACCCTTACAAAATGAACAAGATTTTTAAAATGCACGAGAGGTGTAGTCATTGTAATACAAAATATAAAATTGAACCTTCGTTTTTCTACGGGGCTATGTATGTGAGTTATGGTTTGGGGGTTGCCTTTGCAATAGCGGCATTTATCGTTAGTTATGTATTTTTTGATGGTGGTTTGATGACTTCATTTATAGCGATAGTGGGTACATTAATCATTTTTATGCCTGTAATTATGAGGCTTTCGCGAAATATTTGGATCAATATTTTTTTGAATTATGACAAAGAAAAGGCTAACTAAACCTGCAAATATCTATTTCTTTAGGTAAGGGTACTTCATTTTCGATGAAGTCGAAAAGATTCTTTGCTACAGTGGGTCCAATCATCACCCCATGAGTGCCCAGACCATTCAAGACAAACAAGTTTTTAAATTCCGGATGTCGCCCCACCAAAGGTTTTCTGTCAATAACTGTGGGACGCACACCGGCTTCGTGTGAGGTCACTTCATAGTTGCAATTGACAATTTTATGTAGTTTGGCTAAAAGCTCCTCTCTGGCCTCAAAAGTAGTCGTTGTGTCTTTGTCTGCCCAATTGTAAGTGGCTCCCACTTTATAGACATCCTCCCCTATTGGAATAATAAATACTCCCGATTTTAAAATATTGTGTAATTTTAAATTGGGTGCTTTGATAGTCAAAAGTTCTCCCTTATTTCCAACAAGTGGAAGGTAATTGAAAAAGGGATTGTTCTTAATTCCAAAACCTTCAGAAAAAACAATGTATTTTGATTGAATGGAGTTGTATTGAAGTCTCTGAGTGAGTTGGAGTGCCGAGTATTCAAATTGTTTTTCAATGAGCCATTCGTTTTCCAGTAGGTAATCTCTGTAAGCCTTTAAAAGTACCTTTGTGTCAATTCTCCCACTTTGCAGTACTTCTCCAAATCCAAAGGGTGCATTAATGTGCTTGTTTTGATTTATGTGGACTTTGGGAGAAATAAAATGTTCCAGCACAGGTTTATCTGATGCTTCAAACCAACGGTTTTGTTCTTCAACAGAATTAAATATTCTATGAACAGAGGTTTTATAATCTATTTTTACACCCAGTTTGTTCTCCAGTTTTTCATAAAATGGAAGTGTTTTTTGAATTTGTTCTGAGGCGTTCCAGACGGGAGTAAAGCGTTTTAAAATAACGGGATTATACAAACCGGCGGCCACGGTTGAGGAAGTATCATTTCCCGCATCAAAAACTACAAAGGTTTTTTTGTTTTCCAGTAATGTTTCGCAAAGAGCGATTCCTGCAAGACCTAAGCCCACTATAATATAATCAATCTTCATAGTCATAGAGCGAAACTAAAAAACTCCCGTGAATTACGGGAGTTTTTCAATAGTTAAATTATTGGATTTTGAACTTAGTAATTCCAGAGATCAATTTCAATATTTCTGATGGTTTCTTTAATTCTTTCAGATTCTAGAAGTTGCATGAGGGCATTATCAGTAATGTAGTCTCTCACTTCTCTATCTCCATACTCATTGTCTTCTTTATAAATCACACCGCTAAACCTTCTTGAATTGAGCATATGATCAAATGATATAGGCATAGATGTATTCATCCTGTTGAAGGCTTTTGCTTCATGAAGTACTTCACGTGCTTCGGGAAAGAATACCCAAAATAATTCAACCATCGTTGAATTTTCATCGTCAATAAAGTTTACGTCAGGAGCTACAGGAGCAATACCAATGAGGCGGTATTTTAATTCCCCTAATCTTTTGTCAATATACCAGTACCCTCGCACACGGTATTCTTCAATATCTGCAGCAGTAATATCTCTTCTGTCTATGTATTGAAGATCCAGTTCTTCACCGGCATTCAATTGGGCAATACCCGCATCTGTAGTGTCAATTCTTGAAAGTGTGGCTTGTATATCTGCAAGTGTTCTTTTTTCTGTAAAATAAGAATCAGTGTAGATATTGGCAATTCTTCCATTCTTGATGTTTTTAATTAATACATCATACAGAGATCTGCGCTCGGGTCCGATGTTGTTTGTGTCAATTGGGTAATACAGCGGAAAATTCATTCTTTCGTCAAGATCGATGATTTCCCATACAGTTTTTGCCCAAAGTACATCACGCTGATCGATGAATCCATAAGATAATGGGTTGTCATTGTCATAAGCAATCTGCGCTTCTGTTCTCTTGTTCATATCTTCCGGGGTTTTGGCATTTAAAATATTAGATTGCCCAAACCCGGTTGATGTAATCAACATTGCGGTTAGAATTATTAAAAAAGATTTCAGGTTCATAATATGTTTTTAATTTTAATTTGTAAGCTCTACAAATACAGGGGAGATTTTTTGTAATCGATATCCAGATGCACCTGCAAGGTTTGCTGTGATATCAAATATTTGTACTGTTTCTCCTCTTTTTGCTCTTCGCAGGGTATTTTTTGCTGCATCGTTCAAACGACTGCCATTTACAACAACTGTGGGTTGACCGGGCACATTGAATTTGAATCCGGTAACGTTGAGTCCTATCTCAAAGTCAAAATCAGGAATCATAGCTCCAATTGTTGAAATTTCCAGTGCGTTACGTTGCATTTTAATTAAACCGTCTTCACCTCTTACAGTTCCAACAGGTCTTGGGATGTCTTTGATGCGGAAAGTAGCTCTTGAGGGATAAGAAGTTCCATCAATAGTTCCGCTGACGTTAATAGTTACTTCTCTTCCTTGAACTGTGGTAACATCCATCATATAACTACTTCCTGAAACCCTTCTAAGGCCCGGTGCATTTGCTGTAATATTATTATCGGTTACTCCAGCCATTGAAATTGTCATCGGGTTTTGAACACCGCGATACACAACATTCATCTTATCAGCTGAAATCACAGCATCTGTGGGTTTAGAAATAGTTGTAAAGCTTAAGTCGACGGGGACTTCTGTTTCTTCTCCACCTTCTTCAAAAACTAATTTACCGCCTATTTTATGTTCTCCGGCAGATCCGGCATTTACATTCAATTTAACACGTCCTCCTTCTATAGTATATTGATCTGCAGTAAGTGGTCTTCCATCAAGAGTTAACTCCACTCTGTTTGGTCTGGTAGTTTCATCTGTTCTTCCTAGAACTACAGCGCCGTCAAAAACATCTCCCTGAAAATAAGCAGATCGATTTGTTTGAAGTAAAGTACCATAGTTTGTCATTGCAACTGCAGCTGTTAACTCACCTTCAAGCATCGTTGATAAGATTTCACTATTGGTTGTTTTAACATCTGCCTGCATTTGAGTTAACTTAGTTAACGAAGCAATCAAAGGGAATCCTTCAAAGTGATAATTTAACCATTCAACTTCAATTCCATCTCTACGGGTTTCTTTTTCAGTACTGAATTTTTTATTGATATCAGATTTAATTTTATCAAATGCAGGTGAATCTCCTAAATTTGATAATAAGCCCTCTCTATATTTATTTATTTTATCTATAAACTCTTGTCCTTCAGGAGTATATTTGTCGCCAACAAAGAATTTCTGATTTAGAAAATCAGGCTTATCCATCACTTCATAGTTTCCTGTTGCAAGATCATCTTCTTTGACGGTTCCTTTTAGTTCATTTTTGATAGATTCAATGTAACTATCAAATTCGTTGGATAGCATTCCAATTTCATCTGCTTTCATTTTAGCATCGGCAAATCGTGTTGGATTCTCAGTTGCTTTTTCAGCCAAACCGGCCATATAATCTGCATTTCTTTGTTGTGCAGAACTGTTTGCCTCAGTTAATCGTTCATTCATGAGTCCAAAGGCTGAAAGCACCTCTTTGGACATATTTAGTGCAAGCATAGCGATGAATACCAGATACATCAGGTTAATCATCTTCTGTCTTGGGGATAGTTTTCCTCCTGCCATTTTTTAAGTTTTTGAAAGTTAGTTATACAGTTAGAAAAATATTAGTTTCTGTTTGTCATTGCAGAGAGCATACCTCCATAAACTCCATTTAAAGAAGATAGGTTTGTAGCCATTGCTTGCATTTGTTGTTTTAATTGATCTGCATTTTCTGCGACTTCTTCATTGATTTGTGCTTGACGGCTTGCAGACTCTACTTGTACTTTATAAAGCGAGTTCAATGACTCCATTTGGGCAGCTGCAAGGCTCATTTCCTGGCTGTATTTTTTTGTTGCGTTCATTGCATCTGCTGTGGGCTGCATTTCTCTGGCAGCTCCTTCAAAAGAACGAATGCTTTCACCAAGGCTGGACATTAAACTTGCGTCTAGTTTAGCTTCTTTAAGCATTTCGTCTAATTTTTTAGACAACAGACCTTGAGCGTCTTCGGGGTTTTCTTGTTTCCCTTTTTTACCTGAAGATTGCCCACCTGCAAGTTCAGGATAAACCAATGACCAATCCAAATCGTCATCTACCGGCTCGAAAGCAGAGATGGCAAAAATGATGGCTTCAGTAATAAGTCCAATCGCAAGTAAAATACCACCGTTTAAGGGACCTATTTCCCAGTGAAGTATTTTGAAAAGAGCTCCTATAATTACAATTGAAGCCCCAAGGCCATAGGCCATATTAAATAATTTTTTTGAAGATTTTGATTGTGCCATGATAAATTAAAATTTTAAGTTAAGTTTTAGTTAGTGTATTTAGGTTAAAATTACGTATACTATCGAGCGTCGCCAAATTGTTGATTGAGGACAACATCTGTTCCCATATAATCTTGAACAGTTCTAAATCCGATGTAGCTTCTGGCGGTATCTGCATATTCATAGTCTCGAGTGCTTACTTGTAGAAAGTATGCGACGTCTTTCCACGAACCACCACGCACTACTTTGCGCATATTGTCTTTGTCATTAACTGTGGGGTTCATAGTGGACATAAATTCATAGGATGCAGGGTCATAGGATGAATCTACCCATTCTGAGACATTGCCTGCCATATTGTATAAATTATAATCGTTAGGTTCATAGGATTTTGCTTCAACGGTATAAAGAGCTTGATCTGCAGCATAATCACCACGCAGGGGTTTGAAGTTTGCCATAAAACAGCCTCTATCGTTTAATGTGTATGGACCACCCCAAGGGTAGGTTCCTGATGCAATGCCTCCTCGTGCAGCATATTCCCATTCTCCTTCAAAAGGCAACCTGAAAGAAGGCACTTGATATCTTCCTCTTTCTTTTTGATACGCATTTTTGTAGAGGGTTCTCCAGGTTGCAAAAGCTTTCGCTTGCTTCCAATTGACACCCACAACAGGATACTCATCATATGCCTTATGCCAGAAATAGTCATTGTGCATAGGCTCGTTGTAGGAGTAATTAAAATCTCTAATCCAAACGGTTGTATCTGGATAAATTTCAAGTTCTTCTTTAGTTATATATTTACTTCTTTTTTCTCTGGTATCTGAGCTATTGTCTTTTGCAGCTGCAGCAATATCCATAGTGGTGTACTGAAATTTTAGTTTACTAACATCAAGTGTTCTCAAACCATTGTATGACTCAGACATGGGTAGATACATTGAATCCATTACTTCAGCATAATACTCGTCTGGATAAAGTGCCGTATCCCAAATGAGCTCTATGTCTTTATTTATTTTTCTTCCCTCATAAAAGTCTTCTCCAAAACCCCAGTAGTTATCATACATATACTGTTCATAGGGAGTCATGTCTTCATTTTGCTGATCTGTAAATGCAAATTCACCGGTACCGGCATCTCCGGGTGTCAACCCAAATTCATCTGCAATAATAGCTAGTCTTAATCTAACGATGGAGTCTCTAACCCAATATACAAACTGACGGTATTGAGAATTTGTAATTTCTGTTTCATCCATGTAGAAAGAACGAACAGTTACCGTTTTAGTGGGAGCATCCATAACACCCACAAAGTCGTTGTCTGGCTTACCCATGATAAATGAGCCACCGGGAACCAAAGTCATTCCATAGGGTTTCTCAGGATGCCATTTTTTTCCTTTAACACCAACTAGTTCGCCTCTATCTCCCGAGTTACAACTAATCAAAAAGGACATAATCGCAGTAAATGCAATAAACTTCTTCATAAGTATATTAGGTTAAATTTTGTAGATTTCAAGGGCGTAAACCTATTTATAAATTTCCTAAAAAACAACATTTTTTAGAAAAAAGCCTTAAAATCTATTGTTTTATCTTTAATTAAATTTCATTTTTTCTTCTGGCTTTAAACCAGCGTTCTGGAATTTCTTGATTACAGGCACTTTCATAATCCTGATAAGTGCAAGGTAATAACGTGTGTCTTTTTAATTTATTATTCATTTCTGAAATAAATGGTATTTCTATCCACCATCTTTGTGTTTTCAAACTTTTTTTAAAAAGCAGCACTTCATTATCTACAGGGACACGATAATTTTTATAATCTGTTTCTGAGCTTAAATCTCCATCGTCAATTCTGTAGTTGACTCCTTCAATAAAATACCACAAAACCTGCGCAATCAACATAGAGGCCGATAAAGATGTACTAAAATCATTAATTTCAAAAATTCCAAAAGCACATGCTTTATTGCTGATTCCTGAGTATCTCGAAATGGCACAAACTTCTCTGCCGTCAAAACCGTTTGGTGAATTGTTATTAATATAACTAAGTTCTGCACTTTTTATTGCAGAAACATCCAAAGTTATCAAGTCTGCATCACGAAGGATGGGCTCCACAACACTAAGGTCATTTACTATTTCGCCAAGACGATATCCTTCAAAATAAAGCTTCTCAAGCAATGCGATTTCATCTGAGGAATTATAATAAGATTGATAACCTATGTTGCTGTAGTTAAATAAATTGTAGGGTTTTTCAACAATCATTTTCCCCACATAAGAAGTATTGGTGATGGGAGCGTCTGCATTTCCAATATCAAACTTGCTATCAATGTTTACATAGTTTATCATTTTGCTAAAACCATCAAAAGCTCTGTAAATGGGGTAAACAAGGTCTTGACTACCTCCCAGGACAATGGGAATTATTTTTTTTGAAATCAATTCATTTACAACTGTTCTCAGAGCAAAATAGCTGTCTTCAACAGTCTCTCCGGCACTAATATCTCCCAAATCGGCTATTTGATGGTGCCAATTTCCGGCATAAAGGGAGTAGAACGATTTTCTAACCGAATCAAAAGAGGGATATACTCCATTAAAATTTTCGCTATTTCTCGCTTCCTTGACTCCAAGAATTACAAGTTTACAGGTTTCTAACTCTGGGAAACCTGATTGTTTTGAATAAACTTGCAACTGTTTGCCGAGCACGTGTTCCGGGAGCATCTCCCGATGAGCTAGTACTGTTTTGTTGACAGGAGTGAAAAACTCTTGCATAAGTATTATTTCTTAGAGGGTTTCTTTGTTGCTGTTTTTTTTGTGGCTCTTTTCTTTGGGGTCTTTTTTTCAATCAATGCCTTGGCTTCTTCTAAAGACATTTTTTCAACTTTGGTTTCTTTGGGGAGCTCTACCTTTATTTTTCCCTTTAAAAGATTGTATCGACCCCAACGTGCTTTTTCAATTTTAATTCCCTCTTCCGGCCATTCTTGAATGAGCTTTTCTTTTTCCTTTTGTAATTTGTCTTCTATGAGGGTTTCAATATCTTCTTGCGAAAGATTATCAAAATCATACTTCTTACTCACATTGATGAATAAATTGTTCCATTTAATGAAAGGACCAAATCGCCCCACTCCTTTTTGAACAGGTTTGCCGTCATAAGTCGCGATGGGGGCATCTGCTTTTTTCTTTTCATCAATGAGTTCCTTTGCGGTTTCCATAGAAACCTCAAGCGGATCCATTCCTTTTGGCAACGAAATAAACTTTTTACCAAATCGCACATAAGGCCCAAAACGCCCATTATTGACTTCTACTTCTTCACCGTCAACCTGTCCCAACTTTCGCGGAAGCTTAAACAGGTCTAATGCTTCCTCTAGAGTGATGGTATTGAGTTGTTGATCGGGTGTTAAACTGGCAAATTGTTTTTCTTCATCATCGGGTGCCCCAATTTGTGCCATTGCACCAAACTTACCTAATCGCACTAAAATAGTTCTTCCGGTTTCCGGGTGCTTGCCCAGAATGCGCTCACCACTTTCGCGTTCAGCGTTTTTTTCTACATCCTTCACCTGAGGGTGAAAATCTTTATAGAAATCGCGAAGCATATCGGTCCATTCTTCTTTTCCTTCAGCAATCTCATCAAAATCTTGTTCTACTTTTGCCGTAAAATTATAATCCAAAATGGTTTTAAAGTTTTCAACCAGAAAGTCATTTACAATCATCCCGATATCTGTGGGAACTAGTTTTCCTTTATCTGAACCCACCACTTCAGTAAGTGTTTTTTCTGAAACGGTTTCTCTTTTTAAAGTAAGCTGCGTGTAGTTTCGCTCAACACCTTCAATGGTTCCTTTTTCGACATAGTTTCTGTTTTGAATAGTCGATATAGTAGGTGCATAAGTAGAGGGTCGACCAATTCCCAGTTCCTCCAGCTGCTTAACCAAAGAAGCCTCTGTGTAGCGGTATGGAGCTCTGGTAAATCGTTCTGTAGCCGTGATGTATTTGTTTTTCAAAACTTCTCCTTGCTTGAGATTGGGCAACATGCCTTCCTGCTCTTCGTCTTCATTATCGTGTCCTTCCAAATACACTTTTAGAAAACCGTCAAATTTAATCATCTCACCATTTGCAGTAAAATCCTGATTGTGGGTTGATGCCGAAATTCGCACATTGGTGCGTTCCAGCTGGGCATCACTCATTTGAGAAGCGATGGTTCTTTTCCATATTAATTCATACAACCTTGCTTGATCTCTGTCAATATCTACACTATGAACGGCGATGTTTGTGGGTCTTATGGCTTCATGGGCTTCCTGTGCACCTTTAGATTTTCCTTTAAAATTGCGAGGCTGACTGTATTTTTCGCCAAAAGCCGAAGTAATTTCAGCTTGGGCAGCATTTTTTGCATCATTAGAAAGGTTGACACTATCAGTTCTCATGTAAGTAATTAATCCCGCTTCATAAAGTCGTTGTGCCACATTCATTGTTTTACTTACCGGAAAATAAAGTTTTCTGGAAGCCTCCTGTTGCAAGGTAGATGTTGTAAAAGGTGGTGAAGGTTGTTTTTTAGCCGGCTTTTTTGTGAGTTCGGCAATGGTAAAAGTGGCTCCTATATTTTTTTCAAGAAAGGCTGCTGCTTCTTTTTGTGTGTCTATATTTTTGGGCAATTTTGCCTTAAAGGCTTTTCCTTCTTCATTCTCAAACTCTGCATCCACCCTATAAGACGCCTCGGTTTTGAAATTCTGAATTTCGCGCTCGCGCTCCACAATCAACCGCACCGAAACAGACTGCACACGTCCTGCTGAAAGGCCTCCCTTTACTTTTTTCCAAAGCACGGGTGACAATTCATAGCCCACAAGCCGGTCTAAAACCCTCCTCGCTTGCTGAGCATTGACCAGGTTATAATTAATCTTCCTTGGGTTTTCTATGGCTTTTAAAATCGCGGTTTTCGTAATTTCATGAAAAACAATGCGCTTTGTTTTTGCTTCATCCAGTTTCAATTCCTCTGCAAGATGCCAGGCAATGGCTTCTCCTTCTCGATCCTCATCACTTGCCAGCCATACCATATCTGCTTTGTCTGCCAATGCTTTCAGGTTTTTTACAAGTGCTTTTTTATCGCGAGGCACGATGTATTTTGGTTTGAAATCTCCTTCTACATCGACTGCCAATTCTTTGGAAGGCAAATCGGCTATATGCCCAAAACTGGATTCTACTTTGAAATCCTTACCAAGAAATTTCTCAATGGTTTTTGCTTTTGCCGGTGACTCAACGATTACTAAATTTTTTGCCATACTCCTATTTCCGCGAAAGCGGTAATCTCATTATTAAAAGGTTAAAAATTATCTCAAAGGTATGCACAAAATTTTCTCTTTTTCGTATCAGAACTTCGAGATTCCTCCCCAAAAAAAGTTGGAGACGAGAATTGCAAAAGTATAGGATTTTTTTTATAAGAAACTAATTCCCTTTAAATCTAGGTCCTAAAACACCTCACAAGCAGTAAATAAATTCTGCCAATTTGTCACAAATGCTTTAAAATTTGTATCTTTGCACGCTCGTAGCTATAGGACTATTTATGGAGAAAATAATTGACGAAAAAAAACAAGGAACACAACTCGTTTTAGAGAACACAGAGGGCAACACCAAAAAACTTTTTATAGAAAGTTATGGGTGTCAAATGAATTTTAGCGACAGCGAAATCGTAGCTTCCATTCTTGCAGAAAACGGTTACAATACCACTTCCAACCTTGAAGATGCCGATTTGGTTTTGGTGAATACCTGTTCCATTCGCGATAAAGCTGAACAAACCGTTAGAAAACGACTTGAAAAATACAATGCCGTTAAAAAAACAACCAATCCCGGTATGAAAGTGGGTGTATTGGGCTGTATGGCAGAACGACTCAAAAGCAAGTTTCTCGAAGAAGAAAAAATTGTTGACCTCGTCGTGGGTCCAGATGCTTATAAAGACTTGCCCAATCTTTTAAGTGAAGTGGAAGAAGGAAGAAATGCAGTAAACGTTATTCTCTCTAAAGAAGAAACCTATGGCGACATATCACCTGTGCGATTGCAAAGCAATGGTGTGACTGCTTTTGTCTCCATCACACGAGGCTGTGACAATATGTGTACCTTTTGTGTGGTGCCTTTTACCAGAGGTCGTGAACGCAGCCGTGACCCGCAAAGCATCCTCGAAGAAGTCAACGACCTTGCCTCAAAAGGTTTTAAAGAAATTACACTCCTGGGCCAAAATGTGGATAGTTATTTGTGGTATGGCGGTGGTCTCAAAAAAGATTTTGACAAAGCCAGCGACATGCAAAAAGCAACAGCTACCAATTTTGCAGGACTACTTTCGCTTGTAGCGGAAGCTCAACCCAAAATGCGCATTCGTTTTTCAACTTCAAACCCACAAGACTTTACCATGGATGTGATTGAAACCATGGCCAAATACCCGAATATCTGCAACTACATTCACCTGCCCGTTCAAAGCGGAAGCACACGCATTTTAAAAGAAATGAACCGCCAGCACACCCGCGAGGAATACATGCAGTTAATCGATAATATAAAAAGCAGGATGCCAGACTGTGGTATATCACAAGATATGATTTCCGGGTTTCCCACTGAAACAGAGGAGGATCACCAAGACACCCTAAGCTTGATGGAATATGTGAAATATGATTTTGGATTTATGTTTATGTATTCTGAACGCCCGGGCACAATGGCCGCCCGAAAACTAGAAGATGACGTCCCTGAAGAAACGAAAAAAAGAAGACTACAAGAAATTGTAGAACTCCAACAAAAACACAGTGCTTACCGCACAAAACAATTTGTGGGTCAAACAGTTGAAGTTTTGATTGAAAAAACCTCTAAAAGAGATCAAAATCAGTGGAGCGGAAGAATTCCTCAAAACACCGTGGTTGTTTTTCCAAAAGAAAACTACAACATTGGGGACTTTGTGATGGTTAAAATTACAGATTGTACCTCGGCGACCTTGATTGGGGAGGCAGTGGGTTACTCGAGGGGATAGTGTGGATTTGTTTCAGGTTTCAAGTTTAGGTTATGGCCACAATAAAAAGATGTGAGGATTTAGAGATATGGATGCAAGCTAGAAGGTTAGCAGTCATTCTTCATAAAATAGCAGTTGAAACTGATTTGAAAACTGACTTTAAATTTAAAGAACAAATAAAATCATCTTCAGGGTCTGTAATGGATAACATAGCCAAAGGTTTTGAAAGGGACGGAAAGATACAATTCAGACAGTTTCTTTCGATAGCCAAAGGTTCTGCCGGAGAAATCAAGTCGCAAGTGTACAGAGTTTTAACTTTGGTTATATTGACAAACAACAGTTTCTTCAATTAAAAAATGATTATGAAACGTTAAGTGGAAAAATAAAAAACTTTATCGCTTATTTAAATAAAAAGGACTTTAAAGGAAATAAGTTTCAATAACTGAAACAATCATCAAGATAAATTAAATGATAAAAGAGTGAAAGAGTCAGCTTCAAAAACCTGAAACCTGAAACTTGAAACAAAAAAATGGAAAGTGTACAAGCAATCAAACAACGTTTTGGGATCATTGGCAACAATGAAAAACTCAACCGGGCCATAGAAAAAGCCATACAAGTGGCACCTACAGATATTTCGGTATTAGTTACCGGTGAAAGCGGTGTGGGAAAAGAAAGCATTCCAAAAATTATCCATTCCCTCTCACACAGAAAACACGGAAAATACATCGCCGTAAATTGTGGTGCCATTCCCGAAGGAACCATAGACAGTGAACTTTTTGGTCACGAAAAAGGTTCCTTCACCGGAGCCACACAAACACGAAGCGGTTATTTTGAAGTGGCAGACGGCGGAACCATATTCTTAGATGAAGTGGGTGAATTACCCTTGCCTACCCAAGTGCGCTTACTTAGGGTATTGGAAAATGGCGAATTTCTAAAAGTGGGTTCTTCTAAAACCCAAAAAACCAATGTGCGCATCGTTGCAGCCACCAATGTGAATATGGCAGATGCCATCAATGAGGGTAAATTTAGAGAAGATTTGTACTACCGCCTCAGCACCGTTGATATTCATTTACCACCACTTCGTGAGCGTGAAGAAGACATTCATTTGTTGTTTAGAAAATTTGCGGCAGATTTTGCGCAAAAATACAAAATGCCCACTATCAGATTAAATGAGGAAGCTACCCTTTTGCTCTTAAAATACCGTTGGAGCGGAAACATAAGACAACTGCGCAATGTAGCAGAACAAATTTCTGTTCTAGAACAAAACAGGGAAATTACTGCAACTACATTAAAAAACTATTTGCCCGATATGGGTCGCAATCTTCCGGCGGTTGTGGGTTCCAGGAAGTCTGAAAGCGATTTTGGTTCAGAAAGAGAAATTCTTTACAAAGTGTTGTTTGACATGCAACGCGACGTGAACGACTTAAAAAAACTCACCCTCGAACTGTTGAAAAGTGGCAACGCCGAAAATGTGCAAAAAGAGCATTCCGGCTTGATCAAAAAAATATACACTCCACAAGAAGAAGACTCTTTTGAAGAGTTAACAGATATTATGGACGATAACGACTCTCCAAATGATGTTGAAATTCTTGAAGTAAAAAACGCCGCAAATCGCGAAGAAGCAAAAGATAAATACTATTTTGCCGAAGAAATTCAAGAAGAAGAAACACTCTCAATTAAGGACAAAGAACTAGAACTCATAAAAAAAGCATTGGAAAAAAACCAGGGCAAACGAAAAGCAGCCGCAGATGAACTGGGCGTTTCTGAACGCACGCTTTACAGAAAAATTAAACAATTTGGACTTTAGAAAGACCTGCGTTTTTAGATGATAGATTTTAGAAATTATATAAAGTACAACCGCAATACATTGTGGTTTCGACAATAACAATTACATTAAATATTGAAGCTTTGAAACTTGAATCCAACAAATAAATGAAAAAAAACCTCTACTTTATTATTTTAATTACTACAGCTTTTGCAATTCAAAGCTGTGGTTTTTATTCATTTACAGGCGCCTCAGTTGCACCCAATATTAAAACGTTTCAGGTTAATTTTTTTAGAAATAACGCCCCCATAGTAGAGCCGGGCATAGACAGACTGTTTACCCAAACGCTACAGGACTTGATTGTCAATCAAACAAGTTTAGACCTCACAAACCAAAATGCAGATTTGATTTATGAAGGTGAGATCGTTCAATACTACATTGCCCCCATAACAGCAACAGCACAAAACACAGCTGCTCAAAACCGGTTGACGATTGCGGTGAATGTGCGCTTTTTTGACACTAAAAATGAAGGGAACGATTTGGAGCAACGATTTACTTTCTACTTTGATTATGGTGGGTCTGCACAACTTACAGGATCACAAAGAGATGAAGCCATCGCTGTGATTTATGAACGAATTACTCAAGATGTATTTAATGCCACCCTTGCAAAATGGTAAAAATGTGAACAAAGAAGAATTTACATATCTACTTCAAAACCCTGAAATATCTTCTAATAACACAAAAGTGCAACTGGAAGAAATCATCAGCAATTTTCCTTATTTTCAGCCCGCAAGAGCGATCTATTTAAGTCTTCTTAAAAAAGAAAACAGTTATTTATACAATCAGGAACTAAAAAAAACAGCTGCATATACTACAGACCGAAGTGTACTTTTTGATTTTATTACGTCAGATCATTTTGCTGAACAGCCAGACCATCAGAAAGCAGAAGTTAATGAAATAGACAAAAAAGAAATTGAAAAGGCGGAAGCAATTCTAAATCCGAATCTCTTTGAACGAAAAAAAGAAAAATCAGAGCAAGAAAAAGCCATTGAAGAAATCCTTGAAGTTCATAAGCCCTTACCTTTTTCAAAAAGTGACAAACATTCTTTTGAAGAGTGGTTAAAACTTACCAGTATAAACCCCATCAATAGAAACGACCACTCAGATGAAACTGAAAGTGAAAAAGAGGATAAATTCCGTTTAATTGACAAATTCATACAAGAAAACCCAAAAATAAAACCACTCGTTTCAGGCCCTAAAGAAGATCCCATAAAACCCCTATCAAAGCCCAGTGACCAACTAATGACTGAAACTTTGGCTAAAGTTTACTTACAACAAAACAACTATAAAAAAGCCATTCAAGCTTATAAAATATTAATTTTGAAAAATCCCGAAAAAAGTGGTTTCTTTGCAGACCAAATTCGGGCAATAGAAAAATTACAACAAAATAATTAAATAGAGATTCATGAGTACGTTCACAGTTTTTTTAATTTTAATCGTTCTGGTAGCTTTCTTACTAGTCGTAGTGATTATGGTTCAAAACCCTAAAGGTGGTGGGCTTTCATCTTCTTTTGGTGGAGGTGGCACACAGCAATTGGGCGGTGTACAAAAAACAACAGATTTCCTTAATAATATTACCTGGACACTTGCCGTTATACTTTTGGCTTTGATTTTATTATCAAATGTGTCTATAATGAGTGGTTTGGGAACACCTGAATCAAGAGCATTGGATACAACCGAAAGAACAAACCCATTACCCTCAACTCCTGTTCAACAAACACCTTCTGAATAAGGTATACAAAACTATAGATTTCCGCTTTCGCGGAAATAGTAAATGCCGGCTTATGACAAGCTGGCATTTTTTATTTCAATCTGTCAGTTACCTCACCTGTGGCATAATTTCTGCCAAGTTAAAGCAATAACAACTAATTTAAAAATACAAATTATATGGCATTAAAAATTCAACCTCTAGCAGACCGTGTCTTGGTAACTCCTCAAGAAGCGGAAACAAAAACTGCATCAGGTATCTATATACCTGACTCTGCAAAAGAAAAACCACAACAAGGTAAAGTTGTTGCCGTTGGTTCCGGAAAAAAAGACCACAAAATGACCGTAAAAGTAGGCGATACCGTTCTTTACGGAAAATATGCAGGAACCGAATTAAAACTGGAAGGCAACGATTATCTCATCATGCGTGAGGACGACATTCTTGCGATTGTCTAATAAATACTTAAAATAATAATTCAAAAAATCATACTAAAATTATGGCAAAAGATATAAAATATGACATTGAAGCCCGCGACGGACTCAAACGCGGTGTTGATGCCTTGGCCAATGCAGTAAAAGTAACGCTAGGACCCAAGGGAAGAAATGTAATCATCAGCAAATCATTTGGTGCTCCACAAGTTACCAAAGACGGTGTTACCGTAGCTAAGGAAATTGAACTGGAAGACGCCCTTGAAAACATGGGTGCTCAAATGGTAAAAGAGGTCGCCTCAAAAACAAACGATCTTGCCGGAGACGGTACCACAACAGCAACCGTACTTGCACAAGCCATTGTAAAAGAAGGTTTAAAAAACGTGGCTGCAGGTGCCAACCCAATGGACCTAAAGAGAGGTATTGATAAAGCCGTTGAAGCCATCGTAAAGGACCTTGAAAAGCAGGCTACCAAAGTGGGTAACTCCTCAGAAATGATCAAACAAGTTGCTTCAATTTCAGCTAACAATGACGATGTTATTGGTGAATTAATTGCAAAAGCTTTTAGTAAAGTGGGTAAAGAGGGTGTCATAACCGTTGAAGAAGCAAAAGGGACTGAGACTTATGTAGATGTTGTAGAAGGTATGCAATTTGACAGAGGGTACCTCTCCCCATATTTTGTGACTAATTCTGAAAAAATGAATGCAGAATTAGAAAACCCAATGATTCTTATCTGCGATAAGAAAATTTCTTCTATGAAAGATTTGCTTCCTGTTTTAGAACCGGTTGCTCAACAAGGGAAATCATTGCTTATTATCGCAGAAGATGTTGACGGTGAAGCACTGGCAACTCTTGTGGTAAACAAATTGAGAGGCTCTCTAAAAATCGCCGCTGTAAAAGCTCCGGGTTTTGGTGACCGCAGAAAAGCCATGCTTGAAGACATTGCTGTATTAACCGGCGGAACTGTGATTTCTGAAGAAAGAGGATTCACCTTAGAAAATGCAACAGTCGATATGCTGGGTACAGCTGAGACTATCACAATGGATAAAGACAATACGACCATTGTAAACGGTGCAGGTGATAAAAGTGCTATCAAAGCTCGTGTAAACGAAATCAAAGCGCAAATAGAATCTACAACAAGCGACTATGACAGAGAAAAACTTCAAGAGCGTTTGGCAAAACTTGCCGGAGGTGTTGCCGTACTCTATGTGGGTGCTGCCAGTGAAGTGGAAATGAAAGAGAAAAAAGACCGCGTGGATGACGCCCTCAACGCAACCAGAGCTGCAGTTGAAGAAGGCATTGTCGCGGGTGGTGGTGTTGCTCTAGTAAGAGCTATCGCAGTATTACAAAAATTAACAACCGAAAACCTTGATGAAACCACGGGTGTACAAATTGTTGCGAAAGCCATTGAAGCGCCTCTTCGCACCATTGTTCAAAATGCCGGTGGAGAAGGGTCAGTTGTGATTGCAAAAGTATTGGAAGGTAAGAAAAACTTCGGTTTTGATGCCAAAACTGATACTTATGTAGATATGCTAAAAGCAGGAATCATCGATCCTAAGAAGGTAACACGCATCGCTTTGGAAAATGCAGCATCAGTTGCAGGAATGATTTTAACTACTGAATGTTCCCTAACAGATATTAAAGAAGAAAACGCAGGCGGAGGTATGCCGGGCGGAATGGGTGGCGGTATGCCGGGGATGATGTAAAAACTTCCTAAATCCCATTAATGGGACTTGATAAAAAAAAAGACCTCTTCTCAAATGAAGGGGTTTTTTTGTGCTTCAAAAAACAAACTTTATAGATGGTATGGAATTTCAAAAAAAAAATAGTGAAAAGATTAGAAAAATTGATGATGCCTCTTTGCTTATTGAAAAATGAGTTTCCCAGTGTAAAATTCCTCAACCTCGACTACCGGCGGCACATTATGCGAAAAGATATCACCCACACCGCGAATTTCTCCAATAATTGATTGTTGTGGATTGACAATCATCTTATTGCTGCTACGGTGAAAAACCGTTAAATCCTGCACAATCAAATTTACCGCTTCAACACGCCCATCACCTCCATACAAACCTATTGTTGCCCTTTCGGCTTGACCGGAAAGAAAAAAATTGGATTTACCGTTTGCAACGATATTGAGATTCTCAACGTCCAGTTGTAATTCAAAATCACCCACGGTGTGAATATCATCCTCAAGAGCCGTATCTTCTGAAATTAAATTTAACGAAGTGTAATGCAAGACTCCATCACTCAAAACGGGCAAACCGGATCCGTTTCTGATATGGGTGATGTTTGGCGAAGTTACAAATAGCTTTGTGATTCCATAATCACGCAGCAAGTTACAGCTGTTTTCATTGTCGATGCGCAATTCACCGTTTGCTACATTGAGAGAGATTTTTCCTCTCAGGTTTTCTCCGGTTTCTAAAACCACTTGTTGTTCATTGCCTTGCTTAACAACGAGCTGCACCCGATGGCGCACATCAATTTTTTGAAATGAATTTAAAGTGATTTCTTGCTGTGTAATTGCACCCGTAGTTTTTACACAGTCCCATGCCGAGTCTGAATCACAGGCTATGAAAACAAAGCACAAAACTAAATATTTAAAAACTCTTTTCATTTTATAAAATCATACTCAAACTAGAAACTTTAAAATCTCACTCCCACTCCAAACTCTACCGCTTCGGCTTTTGCGGCGTGAGATTTAACGCTAATAAGCGCAAATAGTTGTTCTTGTGCACCAAAATAGCGTTTAATCCCCAGCCTGTTGTAAGTCCTGCCTTCAAAATCATAAGGATAATACACATAATGTCCCAAATTTACAAAAGGTGCTAGTTTATGAATGCGCATTTCATATCCCACAAAAATGCCTACGCGTTTAAAGTCTTCATCGCCAGAAAGATTAAATTCTGGAAATGCAAGGGCTCTAAATTCTATTAAGTCTTTTAAAAAATAGGATAAAAACAATTCAGTGCCGAAAATAAGACTGCTACTTTTGCTCAAGCGTTTGTCTGCAAATGCAGAGATAACAAAAAAAGGATGCTGTCCCAAACCAATAAAATCACTTTCATTGATTCCGGTTCTTAGCACTATATTAAACTTGATGGGCTCGGTATATTTTACGCTTTCGCCTTGGGTGATATATTCGGGTTCATTTTCAACGTCAAGTTGGTAGTTTAACCCCACATTAAAAGCAAAGGTATTGGTGCTGGTATTGGGTGCTTTAAAGTTTCCGTTGGAATAATGAAATAAAGAAATACCACTTTGAAGGCCAAAACCCTTCCAAATGTTTGGGCGGTGATAATTTAACTTTAAAACGGTGGCACTCAGCAGCGAGGTTCCAAAGGCATTGTTTCTAAAATTGGTCTCACTATCATAAGGATTGGTGGCATAAGCGATGCCTTGAGCCACTGTGAGTCTTAAATTTCGCTTTAAAAAATACCAGCTTATGTGACTGTAAACCCCATAAAGTTCTCCCAGATTTGGATTTTTCATATCCTGAAAAGCAAACGTAAAACCCCAATCGGGATAATTATGTCTGCGTTCCCATTCCTCTTGCCCAAAAGTTTTAAAGTTGTACTGCAGCACAAAACCTTCTGGATGGTGGGTGATTAAATGACCAATGTCTGGATTGTGTTCCAGGATGGTTCCATAGAAATAATCGGCTTCTAAACTAGCAAACTTTTGTTGCATATCCTGAGCACTCAGAGCCAGGGTAAAAAAAGAGAGAAACAGAAAACAGCTTTTTTTCATCGGCATAAAAATAAGAGAATTTCCGGTATATTGAAGTTGTTTGTTGATTTATAGCTACGCTATTTTTTTATTGTGTTTAAATAGCTACTTTTGTCTTGATTTTTGAGGAAAAATTTGACTGATTGCAACCTCTAGTTCCGAACTTGTTTCGGAACCTCATCACAGATGAGATACCAATTAAGTTTGGCATAAAAATGCTAAAACAGTGAAAGTCTTACCTGCTATTTACGTCAAATATTTTTCTTACTTTTAAAAACTTTTTATACAAAATCTATGGCTTATTTATTTACTTCAGAAAGTGTTTCTGAAGGACACCCTGATAAAGTGGCAGACCAAATTAGCGACGCCCTTTTAGATAATTTTCTCGCTTTTGATCCCTCTTCAAAAGTGGCCTGTGAAACACTGGTTACCACCGGTCAAGTAGTGCTAGCAGGTGAAGTAAAAAGCAGCACCTATCTCGATGTGCAGCAAATTGCTCGCGATGTGGTGAATAAAATCGGGTACACCAAAGGAGCTTATAAATTCAGTGGTGATTCCTGCGGGGTGATTTCCTTGATTCACGAGCAATCGCAAGACATTAATCAAGGAGTGGATCGCGAAAACAAGGAAGAACAGGGCGCCGGCGACCAGGGAATGATGTTTGGTTATGCCACCAATGAAACGGCCAACTTTATGCCTTTGGCTCTAGATATCTCTCATAAAATTCTTATTGAGCTGGCTGCTTTGCGCCGCGAAGAAAAAGAAATACCTTACTTGCGTCCCGATTCTAAAAGTCAAGTTACTATAGAATATAGTGACGACAATGTACCTCAAAGAATTGATGCAATTGTAGTGTCCACACAACACGATGATTTTGATGAGGACGATAAAATGCTTGCCAAAATTAAAAGCGATATCATCAACGTTTTAATCCCTAGAGTAAAAGCACAATTACCTGAATATGTACAGGAGTTGTTTAATGACGATATTACCTACCACATCAATCCCACGGGAAAATTTGTGATTGGCGGTCCGCATGGTGATACCGGTTTAACCGGAAGAAAAATCATCGTAGATACTTATGGTGGAAAAGGTGCTCATGGTGGGGGCGCTTTCTCAGGAAAAGACCCCAGTAAAGTGGATAGAAGTGCTGCTTATGCCGCACGCCACATTGCCAAAAATCTTGTTGCCGCCGGAATAGCAGACGAAGTGTTGGTACAGGTGAGTTATGCCATTGGTGTGGTACAACCCACTTCCATTAACGTGAATACCTTTGGGTCTTCAAAATTAAACGTAACCGATGGCGAAATCGCTGAAGAAGTCGTAAAGCTTTTTGATATGCGTCCTGCCGCTATTGAAGAACGACTTAAACTTCGCAACCCCATTTATAGTGAAACAGCAGCTTATGGCCATATGGGTCGCGAGCCTCAAAAAATCACCAAAGTATTTGAAAGCCCCTACTCCGGAAAAAAAGAAGTGGAAGTAGAACTTTTTACCTGGGAAAAACTCGATATGGTGGAAAAGGTGAGGGAGGCGTTTGGGTTTTAGTTTGTAAAGCAAACTAATGACGTAGATCTAAGGGATTATCACAGATTTAACTCAGTAAAATCCTGCTAGGCATGAAACTCAAAAACTACAAATCATACTTCACCGTCAACATCACTATGCGGGGCATTACAGAATAAAATGAAGTGGTGCTAAAGGTTTCATTAAAGCTGTCTTGATTAATGGTCTTCACATCCAAAAGGTTTGTAGCCTGAACTCTAAACTCCCACTTGCTGTCTTTTTTCTGATAGTATAAATCTGCAGATAAAAAGGAATAGTCATTTTTTATGGTGTTATCTTTATTGCTGTAATCATAATAACTCCAGTCTGCTTTAAAAGTAAAGTCTTTCAAAAAATTAAACTCAATATTGGCAAAAGGTCTGTGCGTAAAAAATTGTGAAGTAACCCCGCCATTATCATAATCATTGATGATTAGGTTGTAACCCACTTCAAAGTTGGGAAATTCCTTAAAATTGCTTCGTGCGCTGGTGCGGTAATTCTGGGTAAAACTCTCAGAAATCGTCACGGCATCATTGATAATGTTATTAAAACTGCTCCAGCCAAAGTTTCCATTAATGCTATACTGCATTTTTTTGATGCGTTTGCTAAAGCTTCCAAAAGCAGAAAAGGTTTCGTCGGCAAAATTACTGTCAATATTAATGGGCGAAGACACCTGATTGATGGCCACGATTTGGGTGTTGTTTTTAATGCCTTCTATTCTTCGGGTGTAATTCAAACTTCCGGTCACATTGGTATAATTGAACATGTTAAAACTAAAATAAGTCAAATTAAAACTGTTTGCCAATGAGTTTTCAAGGTTACGATTTCCTCTAAACAAGCGGTTGTAGTTGTTAAACACAAACCCTTCGGCATAGTTATTCACATCGGTATATTCTGCGGTCATGGCATAGTTAAACCGAATGCTTTCACTGCGTTTTAATTGTGCAATGGCAAAAAAATCGGGCAAAACACGCCACTCATTTTGAGAGGTAGTAGTGCCCAGTTGCTCTGTTTTCAGGTCATAATTGTGAAGCGTCACACCGGGAGTGAAGGTAAATTTACCGGTAATGAATTTGTATTTTGCACCCAGAAAAACATCACTAAAGTGGTATGTGACATCATTTCCTAAAGGAAAGACTTCGCCGTCTATTTCAGGGCTTTCCTCAAAGTTTATAGTACTTCCGTTATCTAATAGTTGAAAGATTGAAGAGTTAAATCGTTGGCGGCTTTGGGTGGTTCCCAAAGTAAAATTGAGGTTGCTTTTGTTGTTGAGAATGTAGTAATGGTCAATTTTGGCGTCCAGCTTGTTGGTTTTTACGCGTTTGTCTTGATTGATATCAAAATTGCTTTGATTTTCATCGGCATTTAAAATTCCCGAAAAGGGTAAAAAGTCAAGCACTGCATTGTAAAATGGGTCTTCATCTTGCCATAAATGTTGCACTTGCCCCGCAAAAATATTCTTGTCATTCAAGGTGTAGTAGGCATTTACGTTTTGATTAATGGAAAACGGATTGTTTTCTTTGTCTTCAAAGATGTTGTTATCAACACCTCCAAAGCTGGAAAGTTGGTTGGAAAACTCGGTTTGTTTTGAAAGCTTTGCCAGCACATCATAATCGAGTTGAAAGAGCAGATTGGGTTTGTAAACTGAACTCAATTTCAACATTCCCAGTTGATTTCTTTGATCACTCACGCTGGTATTATTTTCAACCTCGCCGGTGGTTACAAAACTGCGCACGGTATTGGTTACAAAATTGGTACGGTTGTCTGAAAGGATAGCAAAACCACTCAAATCGATTTTTTCTGATGCTTTATAGCTAAAGTTTCCGGCGACAAACTCGGCTTCAATGTCATTGGCTCTGTTATTTTGTGTCACTGCAAAACCAAGACCGCTGTCATTGATATTAAAACGGGTTCCTCCACCTTGGTTAAAATTTCTGAACCCGCCTGTGAAATTAAAATAATCCCTAAAGGTAAAAGGCACATCTCCGGTATTATTGATGTTTGTGATGATATTGATACTGTAATCGGGGCTGTAGTAAAACAGTTTGGGATTGGTAAGATATCTGAATTTTTCACCATACCCGGCACCTGCTGTAACCTCTCCAAACCAAAAGTTTGTTTTTCCTTCTTTCAACCGTATGTTAATCGCTACTTGGTCCTGCGTGTTAGTCACGCCTCTCAACTGGCCCACTTCGTTGTAATTTCGCAACACTTCCACTTTGCTTACGGCATCTGCGGGGATGTTTTTCGTAGCAAGTTTGGAGTCGCCGTCAAAAAAATCTTTCCCGTCCACCATCACTTTTTGAACCACTTTTCCATCCACTTCAATTTCGCCTTCTTCGTTGAGCTCCATACCCGGAAGTGCTTTGATCACATCACCCAGTTTTTTTTCGTTACCGGTTACAAAAGCATCGGTATTGTAAACAATCGTGTCGCCTTTGATGGTTACCGGCATTTCATAAACAAGCTCAATCCCGTCAAGTTCGTCGGCAGCAGATTTTAGTGTGATATCCCTGATAATGTCTGCCCGGTCTTCACCAACAGTTACTTCAAACGATTGCGTTTCAAAACCCAAATAACCTGTTTCTAAAATATAGGTTTCATTAATTGGTAAAAAAAGCTGGTACCTTCCGGCATCGTTGGTAATTGCATAGCTTTCAATCGCTGCCGTTTCTTTTACTTTGGCGATGATGCTGGCCATTTCCAGTGGAGTACCAATTGAGTCTTTTATGGTTCCTGTGAGTTTTACGCTTTGGGCGTTTATTTGTAGTGAGAAAATAATTGCAAAACAACTGAAAAGAAAGGAATAGTTTTTCATTAAAAAGAAATTAGTTTAGAATAAATAACCCAAAAAAGGTCGCTTTAAAAATGTATTGGTTATTAGCCTCCTATCCGAAAACTTCCACGTCCACCTCTTCTTTGTCCGCCGTACATCTCCTGCATTTCTTCCACTTTTTCTTTGACAATTTTTTTGTATTCTTCCTGTGAAACTTTTTGTCCTTTAGAGGGTTTTTTAATTTCCTCTGCTTCTTTGGGGTTTAAGACTATTTTTGAACATAAAATAGAGGTGCGGTCAGCCTGAACTTCGAGTATCAATCCCGGCAGTCCAAAATATTCGCCTGGACCTTGGGGTACAGGAATTTGCGGGGTGTACCAAGCAACGATTTCTATTTCTTTTGGAATTTCTATTTGATCCATAAGATCAACTTCGGTGGAGTCGTTTTTTGCTTCGGCGTCTTTTTTCTCCTCACCATTATCTCTGTTTCTTCTTCGCATCGATTGCCAGTCTGTGTCATCCAATTTTTTGATAGCTGTTGCTTTAAAAGCCACATATTGACCAATTTGTTTGGATTCATTAACGAGGGTCCACTCTAGTTTGGGCAATGTATCTGTTATTAAAAACTGTTTCCCAAAAAACTCTTGTTCCTGGAGATACAGATTCTCTTTGGTGTTTTTGTATTGGGCTCCTGCGGTAAAATTACCCATCATCATCATCATTCCGCCACCGGCACCGGGTGCTGCCAATTTTTCTTCTTCTTTAAAGGAAGATTCTTCTTTGTTGAAATTTAAAATATAGGTTTTTTCAAGGGCACTTTTCATCATATCGGCGATTTGCTTGCGCATTTGGTCTGTCATTTCGCGACCTCCAAAATCCATATCTACATTGGTTTTAGACTGATAAGTGGCTTGACCCGAAAAGATTTGAGCCGTCATCAAAACAGAAAATAAAAGACAGAAAAGTGTGAGTAATTTTTTCATAGTGTTCAACATTGGTTTAAAGTTTGATTCAAATCTAAAGTAAATGTTACATTTAGACGCTAATTTTAACACATGGTTTAACTAAATCAACCACCAATTCTAAACTCAATAGTGTTTCCGTCTCCCTGCCTGTTTTGCTGAAAGCGCTCTCTCAATTCTTCGTTTTTCTCTTGTACGACCTTATCATATTTCTCTTTTGTGATTTTTGTTCCCTTTTTGGGTTCCGAAATCTCAATGGCGTCTTTATTGTTCAAAACAATCTTTGTGCAAAGCAATGAATAATTTCCGTCGTTAATTTCCAGTATCATACCCGGTAATCCCCAATAATTCTCTGGACCATGACCCAGTGGAATTTGTGGTGTGTACCAGGCTGTAACGGTTTGCGCATCTTCAACTGTTTCAGCTTGCTCATCACCTTCATTTAAGTTAATAACTGTTTTTTTAACGGTTCGATCATAGGTGGCTTTAAAGCAAACATATTCACCAATGCTTTTGGTTTCATTGATGAGTGTCCATTCTGGCTTTTCCAATTCATCACGGATTAGGAACACTTTCCCATGAAATTCATTTTGATTGACAAAGCGGTTTTCATTCAAGATTCTGTAAAATATATCGCTCCCCCCGAAACCGTAAAAACCATCTCCATCCCTCCCGAGCTAATTACCCCGGGACCACTATCCAACATTTTTTCTTCCTGAAATACAGATTCATTTGAATTAAAATCCAAACGAAATTCTTTTTGAAATTGCTTTTCAATCATCGCTTGCATTTGAGCCTTTTGGGCATCACTCATTTGATTGTTGTTCATTGAAAAGTCTGTCATCTTGCGGTGGCTTTTATAAAATGCCGTCCCGTTAATGTTCTGTGAAAAAACAGTTTCCGTTAGAAAAAGACTGGAAACTATAATTAATAAAAATGAAAGTTTAATTGTGTATTGCATACTGTTTGATTTTTGATTGTGGTACAAATTTTAGAAAAAAAGAATTAGCACAAAGTTAAGCAGTGTTAACGTGTGTTAACGGGTTTGGAAATTGATTCACACTCTGATTACCTTTGACTCATGAATGAACTTAAATACAAGTGGATTTTATATTTAATTGCAGGTGTAATCCTATGCACAGTTGCTATACAAACTTATTGGAATCATAAAAATTATCTTTCCGGTAAACAACATTTGATGAATGACGTTCAAGAGAGCTTGGACAATGCAGTCGACAAATATTATACACTTTTAGTTCAAAAAAATATATACCCTTACTTTTCAAACACAAATGATTCCCTTTTCAGTATTGATATCAGAGGAAATCTTAATAAGGATTCCCAATTGGAAATTCAAACGCTTTCTGACTCCATTTTAAAGACAAAACAAATAAATCAAAGTTTTTTAACCACTAAAAATAATAATGAAAAACTTCAAATAATTACTGATTCACTAAAAACAATCACAGATACATTAAAATTTGCAAAAAAACCTTTTAAAACACTCACCGCCAAAGTAATGATTTCGTTTGCACAGGACAGTCTCTCTCTAAGTGTGATTGACAGTCTTTTTAGTTTGGAATTAGAAACAAAAAACATCTATATCAACCACAAGATTTTACTGAAAAAAAAAGAAGATGAACAAGAATTTTTGAAACAGCAATCAAATAAATTTTATGCTATTGCCAACTCTTTTTATATTCCACAAGGCAATAAACTACTTACGGTTTATGATAACATTACAATCCAAGTCCTGAAAAAAAATGTGTTGGGCATACTGTTGTCTTTTATACTTCTTGGCAGTGTTATCGCTTCTTTGCTCTACCTTTTAAAAATCATCAGGCATCAAAAGAAGCTTTCTGAAATGAAAAATGACCTCATCAGCAATATTACTCATGAGTTTAAAACACCCATTGCAACGATAAGCGTCGCTACAGAAAGTATAACAGGGTTTAGTATTAGCGATATTGATGAAAAAACTCAACGATATGCACAAGTCACAAATGAGCAAGTAAAAAAACTAAACCTGATGGTGGAAAAACTGCTTGAGACCGCCTCGCTTGACAGCAGCGAATTAACCCTAAACAAGGAAGACGTCAACCTGAACGAACTGATTAATTCATCCATCAGAAACCAAAATGTGATGGATTCAAAATCAATTTCCGTTTTGCTTCCTGACCAATCAATCAATTATTTTGCAGATGCATTTCATTTTGAAAATGCTATAAATAACGTGATTGACAATGCTTTGAAATATGGAGGTGATGAAGTATTTGTTGCCCTTGAAAAAAAACCGGCACATTTTGAAATTTCAATTGCAGATTCTGGAACAGGGCTCACAGAAGAACAAAAAGATCTTATTTTTGATAAGTTTTACAGGGTTCCAAAAGGAAATTTACACGATGTAAAAGGTTTTGGCATTGGGCTGTATTACACCAAAAAAATTATCGAAAAACACGATGGTAAAATCTGGGTGGAACTGCACCGCGACCATACTAAATTTTTAATTCGGTTACCTTATGCATAAGGCCATCCACATACTGCTTGCAGAGGATGAAACCTCATTGGGGCAAATCATCAAAGAAAGCCTGGAAACCCGTGGTTTTATAATTGACTATTGTCAAAACGGGGCTGAAGCACTCAAAAATTACCTAAACAAAAAGCCTGATATACTTGTACTCGATGTTATGATGCCTAAAAAAGACGGTTTTACCTTAGCCCGGGAGATCAGGATGCAGGACACAGAAACACCCATAATCTTTCTAACGGCAAAATCACAAACCGCCGATGTGGTGGAAGGTTTCACTTTGGGTGGCAACGATTACCTAAAAAAACCCTTCAGCCTTGAAGAACTTATCGTCCGGGTTAAAAATCTCGTGGAACACAAAAACCCATTTGAGGAACAAGCTAAAATTCCCATTGGTGAATACCTTTTTGATTTCAATAAACAAACCCTTCAATACCAAGAGAATAGTGTATTATCCCTTACCCATCGTGAAGCAGAACTACTTCTCTATTTGTGTAAAAACAAAAATGCGCTACTCGACCGTTCTGTTATCCTAAAAAAACTTTGGGGCGATGATGATTTTTTCAATGCCCGAAGTATGGACGTTTTTATCACACGCCTTAGGAAAAAACTGCAACAAGACAAAAACATCAGTATTGTAAATGTGCGTGGTTTTGGTTATAAAATTGTTTTTTAATATAATCTGAATTCTTTTTTCTAACTTGCTTCACTGATGAAACAATTTTTTTCATACCTGATTTTTTTTGTTTTTTTGGGCTCTTTCGCTCAAGGCGAAATACTCCTTAATTCCCCAGAAAAAATTCCGCTTCAAGCGGAACGTTTTGTCGGGATTGACAACTATGGCGACCTGTATTACCTAAAAAATAGAACCTTATTTAAACAAACCAAAACCGAAACATTTCAGTTTAAAGATTTTCAGTTGGGCGCTGTTGGCAATGTCGATTTATTAAACCCTTTGAAAATCACTATCTTTTTTCCTGATTATCAAACAGCCGTGATTCTCGACAACAAACTCAACGAAGTAAACCGCATTTCGTTTGCTATGGAACCACCCTTTTTAAATATCAAAAATGCCACCACCGCAAATGACAACCGTCTATGGACCTTTAATGAAGACAACCAACAGCTAGAGCTCTATAATTACCGCGAAAAAACAAACCAACAATTATCCAGACCCCTTGCAGAAACTTACAACACGCACAAAAGCAATTTTAATTTTTGCTACCTGCTCACAGATAAAAACCTGCGTCTTTTTAATATTTATGGTAGTTTACTAAACAGTATTTCCTCTGAAGGAATTGAAAAAATGGCTCTTTCAAATGACAAACTGGTGCTCTTGAGAAATGATACCCTCTATTTGGTGACTGAAAATCTCTCCCGAGAAGTTTTGATAAAAACCCCCGATTTAGAACTAAAAGATTTGTATCTATCTGATGAATTCCTGTATATTTACGATGGTGAAATGATTCACAAATTGAAGCTAACCAAAACTCAAAATTAACACATGCACGTTGCCATCGCAGGAAATATAGGATCAGGAAAAACAACGCTAACACGCCTTTTATCAAAACATTATAAATGGCAACCTCATTATGAAGAAGTTGATGACAACCCTTATCTGGATGATTTTTACAACCAGATGGAGCGTTGGTCTTTCAACCTGCAGATTTACTTTTTAAACAGCCGTTTTCGCCAAATTCTCGACATTCGCAACAGCGGTAAAAATGTTATTCAGGACAGAACCATTTATGAAGATGCCTACATTTTTGCCCCAAACCTGCACGCGATGGGCTTGATGACCAACCGCGATTTTGAAAACTACAAATCGCTCTTTGATTTGATGGAAGAAGTGACAGAAAGCCCTGATTTGATTATCTACCTGCGCAGTTCTATACCTAATCTGGTAGCGCAAATACACAAGCGCGGCAGAGAATATGAAAACAGTATTAGTATTGATTACCTGAGCCGTTTGAACGAACGTTATGAAGCTTGGATTCATAATTATGATAAAGGGAAACTATTAATTATTGATGTGGACAATCTCAATTTTGTTGACAATCCTGAAGACCTTGGCGATGTGATTAACCGCATTGACGCAGAAATTCACGGGTTGTTTTAAAATCAATCTCTTTAGTATCCCAAAAAAAAACCTCGCTAAAAAGCGAGGTTTTTTTTCTAATCATAGAATCAAAAATTAATTTTGAATCACTTTCTTTTCCTTTTTGATTGAAACTTTATTTTCAAAAGCAGCAACAGCAGCTTTCACCTCAGCTTCAGTTCCTTGAAAGGTTTGCACATTGGTTTGCTCCACACCATTTTCAACAGTGGTATAATTAACAGTCGCCTCTGCCACACCGTTTACGATATTCATTTCAACTTTCACCTCATTTTCTGCGACAGCCGTTTCCCCGTGGTTTCCTAATATGGGTGCAATCACCAAGCCGACAAGACAGGTTAGTTTAATCAAAATATTCATAGAAGGACCTGATGTATCTTTAAACGGGTCACCCACAGTATCTCCGGTAACGGCCGCTTTGTGAGCGTCTGAGCCTTTGTATTCCATTTTTCCGTTAATCATCACCCCGGCTTCAAACGATTTTTTAGCATTATCCCAAGCACCACCGGCATTGTTTTGAAAAATAGCCCACATCACACCACTCACACAAACCCCTGCCATATAACCTCCCAGCGGTTCTGCACCAAAAATCAAACCAATTAAAACAGGTGTTATAATAGTGATTAATCCGGGTAAAATCATTTCTTTGAGTGCAGCATTGGTAGAAATTGCCACACATTTTGCATACTCCGGTGTGGCTGTACCTTCCATAATTCCGGGGATTTCTCTAAACTGACGACGTACTTCCTGAACCATTTCCATGGCAGCTTTCCCAACAGATTGCATGGCAAGTGCCGAGAAGATAACAGGTATCATACCTCCAATAAAAAGCATGGCCAATACATCAGCTTTAAAGATGTTTATCCCATCAATTCCTGTAAAAGTTACATAAGCGGCAAAGAGTGCCAGTGCTGTAAGTGCTGCAGAGGCAATTGCAAAACCTTTCCCAACAGCTGCGGTGGTATTTCCTACAGAGTCTAAAATGTCTGTGCGTTCTCTCACTTCAGGATCAAGATTGCTCATTTCAGCAACTCCACCAGCGTTATCGGCTATGGGTCCAAAAGCATCTATAGCCAATTGCATTCCTGTGGTTGCCATCATGGCTGAGGCAGCAAGTGCAACACCATAGAAGCCGGCGAGTTCATAAGAGCCGTAAATCGCCGCTGCAAAAAGAATTACAGAAGCAAAAGTAGATTTCATACCCACAGCAAGACCGGCTATGATGTTTGTTGCGGCTCCTGTGGAACTATTTTTAACGATATCCAATACCGGCTTTTTACCTAAACTGGTATAATAAGCCGTTACAAAAGAGATTAAAGCTCCCACAGCCAGACCAATACAGGCAGCATAAAACACATTCATAGAAGAAATGTTTTTCACTCCTTCATCAAAGAAACGCATTTGCATGGTTTCCGGAAGCATCCAGTCAATAAGGAAATAACTGGCAATTAATGTTAAAAGAATTGCAGACCAGTTTCCTATATCTAATGCTTTTTGCACCTGAGGCTCTTTCGCTGAATTGTCTTTAATTTTAACAAGAAAGGTTCCTAAAACAGAAGCCAAAACACCTACTCCTGCAATGGCAAGTGGAAGCAAGATGGGTCCCATATTATTAAATGCATCTGCAAACTGTATTGTTTCAGACATATCTCTAATCACATAATTCCCAAGTACCATAGCTGCAAGAACGGTAGCTACATAACTTCCAAAAAGGTCTGCGCCCATACCGGCTACATCACCCACATTATCACCCACATTATCTGCTATAGTTGCCGGGTTTCTGGGGTCATCCTCAGGAATTCCTGCTTCTACTTTTCCCACTAAGTCTGCTCCCACATCGGCTGCTTTGGTATAAATACCTCCACCTACACGGGCAAATAATGCTATGGATTCTGCTCCAAGAGAAAAACCTGCCAGTGCTTCAAGAACAATAGTCATTTTGGTATAGAAATCAAGATTTTCAATACCCATAAACTGGCCAAGGAAAAACAAGAAGAGTAAACTTAACCCTAAAACTGCTAAGCCTGCAACTCCAAGTCCCATAACAGTTCCGCCGCTAAAAGAAACCTTCAATGCTTTTGGCAAACTTGTTTTGGCGGCTTCTGCAGTGCGCGCATTGGCATCGGTGGCGATGCGCATCCCGATGTTACCGGCAAGGGCAGAGAAAAAGGCTCCAATGATAAAGGCAGGAACAATCATCCAACTGGTTAACTCAACTTGAGTTGAAATAAAATATAATGCTACAGAAGCAATAACAACAAAAATGGCAAGCAAACGATATTCGGCATTTAAAAAAGCCAGCGCGCCTTCTTTTACACTTTTGGAAATAAACTGCATGCGGTCACTCCCGGGAGATTGTTTTTTAACCCAGCTCATTTTATAGAGCATAAATAAAAGCCCAATTACAGAAAGAGCTATCGGTAAGAATATTACATTGGATTCCATATATATAAATTTGATTTTTTAGTTAAGACGTGCAAAAGTAAGAAATAAGTCTTTAACAAAAAAAGCAATACCTATATAGTATTGCTTTTTACGTAACCTAAAATTTAACTTAAAAACCTAAATTATTTTACTTGTTTGAATTTATATCTTATAAAATTGCTTTTTTGCTTCATCCAAAGCTTCAAATCTATCTGAACATTTATCAATGATATCAAAGGCTTCATCAACATTTCCCCAGCCTTCAACATCTACCTTTTTATGTTCAAGGTCTTTATACACCTGAAAGAAATGTTCTATCTCTTTGATTAAGTGCGGATTGATATCTGATATATCATTGATTTTATCGCCATTTGGATCGCTGAGTGGTACACAGATTATTTTTTCATCAGGACCCTTTTCATCGGCCATGTGAAAAACGCCAATGGGTTTTACTTCAATAAGACATCCGGGAAAGGTGGGCTCTGTAACGAGCACTAATACATCCAGCGGATCGCCATCAAGTGCAAAGGTATCAGGTATAAAACCATAGTCTGCAGGATACATCATTGAGGAAAACAACATACGGTCATATCTGATTTTTTTTAGTTCAAAATCAAACTCATATTTGTTTCGGCTACCTTTGGGTATTTCTACTAAAACATCAAACTTTTTTAACTTAGCTGCGCTCATAATTCATCTGTAAAAGGGGTGCAAAAATACGACTAAAAAGAAGTATAAAACAAGGAAACTAGATGAAGAATTTTATCTGTTTTACATTTAAAACTGAAACCCGAAAGAACCGGTTACCCCAAAAGATCTGGCTCCCACATTTTCAAAATAATTTCCTCTAAAATTAAAGTCAATTCTAAATATTTTAAAAATATTTCCCACACCAAAACTGTACTCAAAATAAATATCTTCGGGTGCCTGGTATAAAATATTTGATGCGTTAATAGCAATATTTTCTTCTGAGATTTCGCCATAAATAGCTCGAAAGCCAATAATCTCTCTTAGGTTTAAATTTCGTAAAAAACCAATTCTGGAAAACAGTCTCCCGCCCAAATTGTGCTCCAGGTGTAAAGATGCGTATGTATCACTCACAAACTCATAATAATCAAGCAAAGTAAAGGTGTTGTATATACTAAAAAGTGTTTGATTTCCCGGCACGGGGCTCAATAGAGAAAGTGGAACTTCGCCAAAAATCTTACCGGCTTCAAGGGTGCTGTATAACCTCCCAATACCACCCAGATTCCAGGGCTGAGTATAGAGCATCTGTACTTTTTGGTAATCAAAATCACTTTCTAAGATGTCTTTTATGCCTTTGGTATATCCAAAATAAAATTGCGGATATTTGCCTTCATTGATAATGGTGCGTTCCACCCCAAAACCTGAGGTGCGTATCCCCGGTGTGTAACCCAATGCCATTTCAATTTCGGTTTGTTTCACACGAGATTGTATATTGCCCGCTTCATCAAAATAGTCAATACTAAAAGTTTCTGTGGCAGATTTTAAGGTTCTGTGAGAAAGGGTCGATCTAAAAGTAAGGTTTTTTAGAGGCTCCAGCTCAAGCCCAAAGGTGCTTAAATTGATATTTGTTAATCGGTCATTTGAGCCAACACTTATTAAAGACGATGATGCCAAATTGCGCCCCAACACATCGTTTGAAGTTGTTAAGCTTGCGCCTGTTTGCTCAATATCTCTTCGGTTTCCACCAAAAACAATCAATCGTGAATTTCTATCCAGTAGCCATTTTCCTGAAATGCCATACTTGAATTTATCGTCTTTAAATCCATAAGCCAAAAACCCTTCCAATCGCCACAGGTCGTTTTGACTAAAATAAGTGCGTCCTCCGGCCCTGATGCGCAAACCTTCTGCTTCATTAAAACCAAAAATGGAAAAAACAGGTCCCAGGTCAAAATTAGGCAATTCATAATACCCAGATGCCAAAACCGTTCCAAGGCTATACAACCTTTGAAAACGCCTCACGGTTTGCAAAGTATCGAGCATCTCATAGATTTGTCGCTCGTCTTTGTTGAGTTTTTCCATCCTCTTTTCATCCCAGAAATCATCGGGTCTGTTATAGATTTCCCATTGATAGGGATCCACCTGCTTTCTGTAGAAAGTACGTTCTTTTTCCTGGTCAAAAACATGGTTTTCATAAAGCGTGGTGCGTTTTCCATAAACACCTCTTGCTTCTTCTTTTTTAGAAAAACTAAAATCTGACATGAAGTGGTCGCGTTTCAATAGAAAAATGGAGTCATTTAACACATCAAATTCTTGCTCAATATAAACTTCTTTTACCCAGTTAATATTGGCACTTTTGTTGAGATACATGTTGATTTCCTTGATGGCCCAGGTAGTATCATTCACCCAAAAATCGCCTCTAAAAGTGAGCTCGCCTTTTCGCCTTGGGTAAAAAACAATATTATAACACCATTTGTTGTCGCGGTATGCACTGTCGAGAAGCGCATAATTGTATACATCAATTCCGGTTTTTGAAAGCGGACTCGTAAAGGCTTTATCAAAAAATTTCAGATAATTGTCATAAATGTCATAGTCTGCATACAATTCTTTTACAAACTCAATCATCGCTTGGTTGTTACTAAAACCCGAATTTTTGTTGCCTTCTAAAATTTCTTTTTCCAGATTCATTAAGTTATCACCATACACTTTATAGATGGCTTCATTGATAAAAATGGGCAGATAGGTTTTTCCGGTAACTCTGGAGGTGTCTGAATAATCAAAAACAAATTCCATCCCTTTAAACAACCTGCTGTTAATCAAGGCACTGTCAATTGTATTTAAATCAAATTCCAGTTTTTCATATTTGTCATAGCTGTATTGCTTGAACTTTTTGACACCGTTTTCTCTTCTGTTTTCCCAGATTTTTCGAAGTATATCTATGGCCGGATTGTTCTTTTTAGAAAGTTTGCCGCTAAGTAATACAATTTCATCGAGTTGTGATGATTCCTCTACAAGCTCAATTCGCATCTCGTAGGTAGTTCTTTTATCGAGTGTGATTTCTTTGGTTTGATAACCCACAAAGGAAATGACAAGTGTGTCATAATTTTCATCTGATTCTAAGTAAAACCTACCGTTTTCATCAGTAATAGTTCCTTTATTTGAATCTTTAAACAACACATTTGCAAAAGATACAGGCACATCAAAATTATCAAAGACCCTTCCTCCCACTTTGGTTTGAGAAAAAGAATTAAAGATAGCAAACAAGAAAAGGATGCAGGTTAACTTTACTTTCATTTGAAATTATAGGTTTTGCTCTATTTTGAGGCTTGTATTTGTCGAACTTGCTTTCAGTTACTTTCAAAACAAAAAACTTCGCCAACAAAAGTGACGAAGTTAATTGAAATATTGTAAGAATTGTTATTTATATAACACCTTTTTAACAGCTTTAACAACATCATCGCTATTGGGCAACCACTCTTTTAAAAGATTTGGCGAGTAAGGAGCGGGTGTGTCTGCCGTATTGATTTTGATGATGGGTGCATCCAAATAGTCAAAAGCTTGCTCTTGAACTTGGTATGTAATTTCTGTTGAGATATTTCCAAAAGGCCAAGACTCTTCTAAAATGACCAAGCGATTCGTTTTCTTTACAGACTCAATAATCGTTTTGTGATCCATTGGGCGAATGGTGCGCAAATCGATAATTTCACAACTAATGTTTTCCTTTTCTAATTCTTCTGCAGCCTTATAGGCTTCTTTGATTATTTTTCCAAAGGACACGATGGTTACATCTTTACCTTCACGCTTGATATCTGCTACCCCAATTGGGATTACATACTCGCCTTCGGGTACTTCCCCTTTATCACCATACATTTGCTCGCTTTCCATAAAAATAACAGGATCGTCATCTCTAATCGCAGCTTTCAAAAGCCCTTTTGCGTCTTTTGGGTTTGACGGAACAATTACTTTCAAACCGGGACAGTTGGCATACCAGCTTTCAAAAGCTTGGGAGTGGGTTGCCGCAAGTTGACCGGCAGAAGCAGTAGGCCCTCTGAAAACAATGGGGATATTAAATTGTCCTCCGCTCATTTGACGCATTTTTGCTGCGTTGTTGATAATTTGATCAATACCAACTAAAGAGAAATTGAAGGTCATAAATTCCACTATGGGACGGTTTCCATTCATAGCAGAGCCAATAGCAATTCCAGAAAACCCAAGTTCAGAGATTGGGGTGTCAATAACACGTTTTTCACCAAACTCATCTAGCATTCCTTTAGAAGCCTTGTAGGCGCCATTATATTCGGCAACTTCCTCACCCATTAAATAAATCGTCTCATCGCGACGCATTTCTTCACTCATTGCTTCGGCTATGGCTTCTCTAAATTGTAGTGTCTTCATCTTTATTCCCCGAAAAAGCGGGTAAAGTTTAATTGATTAAAAAATTTTGGAATACAAAAATAACATTATTTCCACTCTAAGTGAGATAAAAAAGAAACTTTTAACGGAAATTTATTATGCGTGCATAGTATAAAATTAAAAATAGATTAGTACCTTCGTAACATCAAAACTGTTGCCTTTCAGTTTAAGTAAAAATCCTAATAAAAAAGTTTCAAAAATGAAAATATTAGTCTGTATCAGTCACGTTCCTGACACAACTTCAAAAATTAATTTTACAGATAACGACACCCAGTTTGACACAAACGGTGTACAATTTGTGATTAACCCAAATGACGAGTTTGGATTAACCAGAGCCATGTGGTTTAAAGAAAAACAGGGTGCTACTGTGCACGTTGTGAATGTGGGTGGTCCTGAAACCGAGCCCACTCTTAGAAAAGCACTCGCCATTGGTGCTGATGAGGCCATAAGAGTAAATGCGACTCCCACAGATGGTTTTTTTGTAGCCAAACAACTTGCTGCTGTTATGAAGGAAGGCGGTTATGACCTGGTCATTGCCGGAAGAGAATCCATAGACTATAACGGTGGAATGGTTCCCGGAATGCTTGCATCAATCACAGGAGCAAACTTTGTGAATACCTGCATCAGTCTCGAAATTGAAGGAAACAATGCAAAAGCCACCAGAGAAATCGATGGAGGTAAAGAAATGCTTAGCACTTCCCTTCCTCTGGTAATTGGAGGTCAAAAAGGACTTGTGGAGGAAAGCGATTTGCGCATCCCCAATATGAGAGGAATTATGCAAGCCCGCCAAAAACCTTTAAAGGTTGTTGAGGCAACTGATGCTGAAAATTCCACTCAGGTAACCGGCTATGAAAAACCGGCTCCCAAAGGTGCCGTAAAAATGGTAGATGCCGATAAGGTGGAAGAGTTGGTAAACCTACTCCACAATGAAGCCAAGGTTATTTAAAAGAAAAGCATTACCAAATAACAATTAACGATTAACTAAAAACTATAAATACATGTCAGTTTTAGTCTATACAGAATCAGACAAAGGAAAATTTAAGAAAATAGCATTGGAAGCCACTTCCTATGCCAAAGGTGTTGCAGATATGCTGGGTACCACTGTGACTGCTATTTCAATAAATGGTGGTGATGCATCAGAATTGGGAACTCACGGTGCATCAAAAGTGCTTCAGGTTACAGACAGCAAACTCGAGCAATTTAACGCAAAGGGGTATGCTGATGCTATTGCTCAAGCGGCGCAAAATGAAGGTGCAAAAGTAGTCATCATCAGTTCAAGTGCAAACGCCAAGTTTTTATCACCCCTGCTTGCGGTTCAGTTAAATGCTTCTTATGCTCCCAATGTGGTGGCTTTGCCAGAGGGCAACTCACCTTTTGTTGTCAAATCAAATGTTTTTACAAACAAAGCTTTCGCCAAAACGCAATTAAAATCTGATATCAAACTCATCGGTCTTTCCAAAAATGCTTATGGCTTAAAAGAAAACCCAACAACAGCTGCAACCGAAGCCTTTTCACCCTCATTAAATGACGCCGATTTCTCCGTAAAAGTAGAATCAGTCGATAAAGTGACCGGAAAAGTAACAATCGCCGATGCCGAAATCGTAGTTTCAGGAGGTCGCGGACTCAAGGGGCCCGAAAATTGGGGAATGATTGAAGACCTGGCCGAAGTTCTGGGTGCTGCAACAGCCTGTTCAAAACCCGTGAGTGATATGGGATGGAGACCTCACAGCGAACACGTAGGACAAACCGGAAAACCGGTTGCTTCAAACTTGTATATCGCCATAGGAATTTCAGGAGCGATTCAACACCTTGCAGGAATTAATTCATCAAAAGTAAAAGTAGTTATCAACAACGACCCGGAAGCACCTTTCTTTAAAGCCGCTGATTATGGGATAGTTGGCGATGCTTTTGAAGTAGTGCCAAAACTCATTGAAAAATTAAAAGAATTTAAAGCCGATAACGCATAATTTTTTATAAATTGTGCCTTTATTCAAGGGCTGTTTAAATGTGGTTAAGCCCTGTTTAAACAGCCTTTTGGTTTGAATCAATTATGAGCTTAGTTAGACTTAATATAAAAGGAATTTCATATAGCCAGACTCAAAACGGAGCTTATGCGCTCATTTTAAGTGAAGTGGATGGTGAAAGAAAACTACCCATCGTTATCGGAGCATTTGAAGCACAATCCATTGCGATTGCTTTGGAAAAAGAAATCAAACCTCCCAGACCGCTTACCCACGACCTGTTCAAAAATTTTGCAGACCGCTTTGAAATTCAAGTAAAACAAGTAATCATTCACAAATTGGTAGATGGCGTTTTCTTTTCAAGCATCATCTGTGAAAGAGACAAAATTGAAGAAATCATCGATGCAAGAACCAGTGATGCCATAGCCCTGGCTTTGCGGTTTAATGCACCCATTTTCACTTATAAAAATATACTCGAAAAAGCCGGAATCTACCTCAAGGCAAGCCCAAAGAAAAAAGATTCTCCTGAAGAAGAGCAAGCCATACTTGAACAATTGATGACAGACGATACAGAATCTAAAAAGAAAACCTCAAAAAGTTATAAAACTTATTCGCTCAAGGAATTAAACAACATGCTGGATAAAGCTGTGGAAAATGAAGATTATGAAAAAGCAGCACTTATTAGAGATGAAATTTCCAAACGGGAAAAATAACCACCTAAAAACATGATCAGACTTTTACTTCTCAGTGTATTTTTGTTATTTTCTCAGTTGCAAATCGCACAAACCCTTGAAAAATCCTGGACATTTTCATCCATAACCAATCAGGAAAATGAGTCACTTTATGAAGTCAATCCAAGTAATGATTCACTTATTTTTGACAATGGAAAATTTCAGTATTACCTCACCGCAAAAGACAGTTTGAAAGCTTCCGGTGATTATATAGTACAGAACAATTTGCTGGTTTTGTTTTATAACCAGCCCAATGATACTCTAAGAAGATATCATATTTCAGAATTGACAGATAGCTCCCTCTCCTTTAGTGAAAACGGAGTTGTCTATCGTTTTTCTGAAAGAAAGACCACACTTGAAGAAGTAATCCAGAAAGAAATGATTCCCAATGCAGGGTTTTCTTTTGACAGCTTATGGAGAGGTGTTATGGGAATGCTTGCTTTGTTGCTTCTGGCGTTTCTCTTTAGCAGCAACAAAAAAGCCATAAGATGGAAAACGGTTGGTATTGGACTATCAGCTCAACTTCTCCTTGCCATAGGCGTCTTAAAAGTACCTTTTATTCAAAGTGCTTTTGAATTTGTTGGAAAAATATTCGTCAAAATTTTGGACTTCACACAGGCCGGAAGTGAGTTTCTCCTCGGTGGTATGATGAACGTGGAAAGCTTTGGGTTTATCTTTTTATTTCAGGTGTTACCAACAATCGTGTTCTTTTCGGCATTGACCTCGGTTTTATTTTACTTAGGATTCATACAAGTGGTTGTCAAAGGAATGGCCTGGGTTTTAACCCGTTTAATGGGTATATCGGGGGCTGAGAGTTTATCGGTTGCCGGAAATATTTTCTTAGGTCAAACAGAAGCCCCACTAATGATTAAGGCCTATCTCGAGAAAATGAGTAAATCTGAAATGCTGCTCGTGATGGTGGGCGGTATGGCCACCGTTGCCGGTGGAGTTCTCGCTGCATACATTGGTTTTTTAGGTGGTGAAGATGAAGTCATGAAAATATTTTATGCCAAACACTTACTCACAGCTTCTGTGATGGCAGCACCAGGCGCCATAGTTATTGCTAAAATGCTTTATCCCGAAACTCAAAAAATCACCAATGAAGTGGCCGTTTCTGAAGACAAAATTGGCTCTAACATTCTGGACGCCATCGCAAACGGAACCACCGAAGGCCTAAAACTGGCTGCCAATGTGGGCGCCATGCTTTTGGTTTTTATCGCCTTTATCGCAATGATTAACTACGGTTTTGAAAAAGTAGGTGACATAACTTCTTTAAACAAATGGGTAGCATCCAGCACACCCTATGATAAATTTTCTTTGGAGTTCATACTGGGGTATCTTTTTGCCCCCTTGATGTGGCTCATTGGTGTCGCAAAAGAAGATATGGCGCTAATGGGACAGTTATTGGGCATCAAGTTGGTAGCCAGTGAATTTGTGGGCTACATTCAGCTAGCCGATTTAAAAAATACCGCAAACCTCATTAGTTTCAACTATGAGAAATCGGTTATTATGGCGACATATATGCTTTGCGGCTTCGCTAATTTTGCCTCCATCGGTATCCAGATTGGCGGAATTGGTTCGCTTGCACCGGGGCAACGCAAAACCCTTTCAGAATTTGGAATAAAAGCCCTAATAGGTGGCACCATTGCTTCTTTGCTTTCGGCGACTATTGCGGGGATGATTATTGGATGATGAATACCCGCGTAGGCGGGTATCTCGTGATTCAAACTCCAAATTTAGTTAATAACTTTTAATAGAATTTTTTATCTTTCCAAACACATTCAAAAGCTTTTTTTTAATTTCGAAATTCTAAATAGATAAATAAGTTTTTAATTAATTTAATGAGATTCCCGCTTTCGCGGGAATATGACTATGCAACAATACCACGACCTAGTAAAACACGTCATTGAAAATGGCACCTTTAAAGGCGACCGCACCGGGACAGGCACCAAAAGTGTTTTTGGCTATCAAATGCGTTTTGACCTCAGTGAAGGTTTTCCTATGGTAACCACCAAAAAATTACATCTAAAATCCATCATCTACGAACTCTTGTGGTTCTTAAAAGGCGACACCAACATAGGGTATCTACAAGAAAACGGTGTGAAAATCTGGAATGAATGGGCAGATGAAAATGGTGATTTAGGACCTGTTTATGGTCATCAATGGCGCAACTGGAACAGCGAGCAAATCGATCAGATTAGCGAACTCATCCATACCATTAAAACAAACCCAAATAGTCGCAGAATGCTAATCTCGGCTTGGAACCCCAGTGTGTTGCCTGACACTTCGGTTTCGTTTAGCGAAAATGTGGCCAATGGCAAAGCTGCTCTTCCACCCTGCCACGCTTTTTTTCAGTTTTATGTGGCCCCACCAGATGAATCAAAAGGGGAAACAAAAGGAAAACTTTCCTGTCAACTCTACCAGCGCAGTGCTGATATTTTCTTGGGCGTGCCTTTTAATATTGCCTCTTATGCGCTACTCACGATGATGATTGCCCAAGTATGTGACCTGCAAGCAGGAGATTTTGTGCATACATTTGGTGATGCACATATTTACTCAAATCACTTTCAACAGTTAGATTTACAGCTCTCCAGAGAACCAAGACCACTTCCAAAAATGATAATCAATCCCGAGGTAAAAAATATCTTTGATTTTACGTTTGAAGACTTTACCTTAGTAGATTACAATCCGCATCCTCACATCAAGGGAGCGGTAGCAGTTTAAATTTTAACCCAAACACCTATGAAAAAATTAGCTCTTTTACTTGTACTTTTAATTTCTTTACCAGCTTTGGCTCAAGAAAAATGGGGAGATGTTGACAAAAACAAGGTAACGATGAAAGAAATTGCACCGGTTTGGCCCGGTTGTGAAAGCAATGACAACTCAAAAACCGATGCCTGTTTTGATCAGAAACTCAATGAACACATTAGAAAAAACTTTAAATATCCTGCCAATGCTTGGAAAAACAATGTCCAGGAACGCATAGTGGTCCATTTTGTAATCAATACCAGTGGCCAAGTGGAAATCACTAAGGTAGAAGGAAAAAACAATGAACTCGTTGAAGAAGCTAAAAGAAACATTCTCGCCATTCCAAAAATGAAGCCGGGCATGCTCGCCGGTAAACCAAGAGCCATTTCTTATGCCGTGCCTTTTAATTTTAAAACCGGAAATTAAAAACTCTGATAAAAATGGCTGACAATAGCAACCAAAAAACCGAAGACCGCGAGCAATTTCTGTATGCTCAAGACCGCATTCGACAGAAAAAAAGACTCAATCAGCACTTTGTTGTTTTCCTTATTGGTTCTGCTTTTATCATTTTGCTCGACCAGCTAATGGGAGTTGGTAAAAACTTGCCTATTGAAAACTGGTATGTATGGGCCATCCTCATCTGGACCTTCTTTTTTCTCATTCACGCCTTTAATGTCTTTTTTACCAATCGGTTTATGGGAAAAAAATGGGAGAATGAACAACTGGACAAGCTCAAAGCCAAACAACAAAAACGAATTGCTGAACTCCAAAAAAGAGTTGAGAAGGAAATGCCTTTAACAAATGAGCCTGCTTTAATTCAAAACCCAAAACAAACCAAAAACCAAACTATTACCCTCATTGCCGCTGCTTCAGAAAATGACGCTTTGGGAAAAAACAACGGTCTGGTGTGGCATTTACCAGACGATTTCAAACGCTTCAAAAAACTCACTACCGGTCACCACATCATCATGGGACGGAAAACATTTGAAACCTTCCCGGAGCCTCTGCCAAATAGAATTCACGTGGTCATCACAAGAGACAAAACCTATAAAAAATTTGGTGCTATTGTGGTTCATTCTATCAAAGAAGCCCTTGAAATTGCAAAACAAGACGACCAACCCTTCATCATTGGTGGAGGCGAAATCTACAAACAAGGACTTGAGTATGCAGATAAAATTGAACTCACTCGTGTGCACTCTGAATTTTCAGCAGACACCTTTTTTCCTCACATTGATGAAAACAAATGGGAACTTGTCAATGAAGAACACCATCCAAAAGATGAAAAACACGAGTTTCCGTTTACCTATTTAACATATATTCGGAAATAACTATTTATCCTTTGCGCCTTTGCGCCTTTGCGAGAAAACATATAATAACATAAGTATAACTTTCCTAAATACCATCCTTCAACAGGAAAACCTCAAACTCCTAAACCTCAAACAACTTCAAGGTGGTGACATTAACGAAGTATTTTTAGTTGAAACAAATCAAGGTACATTTGTCATTAAAATCAACAGTGCAAGTCGTTTCCCAAATATGTTTGAAAAAGAAGCTAACGGTCTCCGGCTTTTGGCAAAAACACACACATTTAAAATTCCTGATACAATCGCTCAAGGCGAAATTAACAACCATTCCTATTTGCTTTTAGAGTACATTTCGCCGGGCGAAATGGAGAACAATTTTTGGGAAAATTTCGGCAAACAACTGGCAAAACTACATCAAAACAGCACGACTTCATTTGGCCTCGACCACGACAACTATATAGGCAGTTTGCCGCAATACAATGTGTGTGACATTCAAAACGCCGCTCAATTCTATATTGAAAAACGCCTAAAACCACAGTTTGCATTGGCAACAAAAAAAGGATTTGCTTTCAAAAACGTCTCTTCCCTTTATAAAAACTGCACCGATGAAATCCCAAATGAAAAACCGGCACTTATCCACGGCGATTTATGGAACGGCAACTATCTCGTGGATGAAAACAGCAATCCGTGTCTCATTGACCCTGCAGTGTGTTACGCTTCACGCGAAATGGATCTCGCGATGATGCAACTTTTCGGCGGTTTCCCCGAAAGTATTTTTGATGTTTACAACGAAAACTATCCTTTAACTCCCAACTGGAAAAACCGCCTCGACCTCTGGCAACTCTATTATTTATTGGCACACCTGAATCTTTTCGGAGTTGGATATTACAATCAGGTAAACTCTATCTTTAAGAAGTATTCCTAAAATATTTTAGTATTTTTGTTTTAAATACAGGTGGTTGAGCGAAGCCGAAACCACCACCACATTTTCAAACACTGAAAACCATTACACAATTAACCATTAACCAAAAACCATGAACGCATACATCTTCCCGGGCCAAGGCGCCCAATTTACCGGAATGGGCAAAGACCTTTACGACAATTCAGACATCGCAAAAAAACGCTTTCAGCAAGCCAATGAAATCCTAGGCTTTGACATCACCAAAATTATGTTTGAGGGTACTGCTGACGAGCTTAAGGAAACCAAAGTAACCCAACCGGCTATTTTTTTACACTCAATCATATTAGCCGAAGTATTGGGCGACAGCTTCAAACCTGATATGGTTGCAGGACACTCGCTGGGCGAATTCTCAGCCTTGGTGGCCAACAAATGTTTAAAGTTTGAAGACGCTTTACTGTTGGTTTCCAAACGTGCCTTGGCCATGCAAAAAGCCTGCGAAATGCAACCCTCCACTATGGCTGCCGTACTCGGACTAGAAGACCAAATCGTGGAAGCTGTTTGCGCCGATGTAGATGGTATTGTTGTGGCGGCAAATTACAACTGCCCCGGCCAGCTGGTGATTTCAGGAGAAGTCAAAGCCGTTGAGGAAGCCTGTGACCGACTGAAAGAACGCGGCGCCAGACGTGCCTTGTTACTTCCTGTGGGTGGTGCGTTCCATTCCCCGTTGATGGAACCGGCCCGTGAAGAACTCGCCAAAGCTATTGAAAACACTCCTTTTGAAACACCTATATGTCCGGTCTATCAAAATGTAACCACCTTTGCTGTAAACGACCCCGAAGAAATTAAAAAGAACCTCATCTTCCAGCTCACCGCTCCTGTAAAATGGACACAAAGTATACAAAATATGGTAGCAGATGGTGCGACCAAATTCATTGAAGTGGGTCCCGGAAATGTGCTGCAAGGACTCGTAAAAAAGATTCATAAAGACGCTGTAACAGACGCAGCTAAATTTGAGTAGAAATAATGAACCCTCTCAGGTTATATCCCAAAGTTTCGGGACTGAGAGGGTTCATTAATTCTGCGAAAATCCGCGAGAACTTGCCTGCCTCAGGCTGGTGCGGGAAAAACAAATCTAATGTTCTAAATAAATTCATCGGTCATCGGTTACCCGTCATCTGACCATAGCCACCGAATACTGACCACCAAAGCTATCCCAAGAGTAGCCACAAAGTGCCACAGAGAAAATCATCAATCCTTAATCATCAATCGTTAATCATCAATCTTTATACACCACTCCATCCTTCATCACAAACACCACCTCTTCAACGGTATTGACGTTTTGTGTAGGATCTTCATTGGTGGCTATAATATCAGCAATATAACCGGCTTCAATAACACCCAATTTGCCCTTCATATCCAATAAATCGGCATTGGTTACTGTAGCCGATTGGATTGCTTTCATCACCGGCATACCGGCTTCGGTCATATAGATAAACTCTTTGGCATTTTCGCCGTGAGGAAACACACCGGCATCGGTTCCAAAAGCAATGGGTACTCCGGCTTTATAGGCTCTTCCAAAAGTTTCTTGTATTTGAGCACCTATTGCTAAAGCTTTGGGAACAATAATCGCCGGATAGTAATTTTCTACTTTTGCTTTCTCAGCTACATACCTACCGGCACTTATCGTCGCTACCAGATACACATCATTTTGCTTCATCAAATTCATTGTTGCTTCGCTCATTTGTGTACCGTGTTCTATGGTTTTCACGCCGCCTTTAATGGCGCGTTGCATCCCCTCGTCACCGTGGGCATGAGCTGCTACTTTCATTCCATAATCTTTAGCGGTTTCTACAATGGCTTTGATTTCGTCAATAAAAAATTGCGGATTGGACCCACTTTTTGCGACACTGAGTACACCTCCTGTAGCGGTGATTTTAATCCAATCGGCTCCGTTTTTATAGCGTTGACGCACTGCTTTTCGGGCATCTTCAATACTATTCACAACTCCTTCTTTAGGACCGGGATCGCCCATCAATTCACTTTTAACGCCATTGGTGGGGTCAGCATGTCCTCCTGTGGTTGCGAGGGATTTTTCAGAAGTAAAAATTCGGGGACCTGCAACTTTCTTACGGTTTATAGCATTGCGGAGGGAAACATTGACACCGCTTCCACCAAGATCTCTCACAGTTGTAAAACCTGCCATCAAGGTTCGTCTTGCAATTTCCTGGGCATCATAAGCCACATCAGCTACGTTTAGGGTGAACTCATCCAAGTATTGTGTTGGGCTAGTCTCAGATTCTATATGCACATGCATATCAATCCAGCCCGGCATGACGGTTTTGGACTTTAAGTCAATCACTTTGTCATTATCAGTTGACGGATTTACATAACCATCCTGAACATTGACAATGGTATTCCCGGAAACCACAATGGTTTTTTCAGTAAGCACCCGTCCGTTTTGGGTGTCAATCAATTTACCGCAGTGGATGTAGGTGTTTTGGGAAAAAACAATTGTTGTAAAGAAGATTAGGGTAAGATTAATTAGATTTTTCATTGGATTTATCTTTTAAATTATTTTTTAGCAACTATTTATTTTTCCTTCCGCACCCGCTGCTCCCACTTCCAAGCAGAACCCAAAGCCTCCTCCAAATCACGTTTGGATTTCCATCCCAGTTCCTTATTGGCAAGGGTGGTGTCTGCATAAACGGCAATCACATCGCCGGGGCGGCGATCCACCACTTTATAGTTTAAGGGTTTACCGGCAACGTTTTCAAAAGCCTGTATCACTTCAAATACTGAAGAACCTTTTCCGGTACCCACATTAAAGACTTCAAAGGACTTCTTGTTTTTGTTTTCGAGTAATCGTTGCAGCGCTACTACATGAGCTTCAGCCAAATCCATCACGTGAATATAATCCCTGATGCAACTGCCATCTTTAGTGGGATAATCATTTCCAAAAACGGAAAGTTGCTCGCGCAATCCTATAGCGGTTTGTGTAATAAACGGCACCAGATTTTGGGGAACACCAAGAGGCAACTCCCCTATTTCAGCAGATTCATGAGCTCCAATGGGATTGAAGTAGCGTAAAGCAATGGCTTTGACATCAGAAACTTTGGTGGTGTCCAGAATGATTTCCTCACTGATTTGTTTGGTGTTTCCGTAAGGCGAATTGGCGACCTTAATGGGGGCATTTTCGGTGATGGGCAAATTGTCAGGCTCACCATACACAGTACAAGACGAACTGAAAATTAGGTTTTGAATCTTGTGGGCATTGCATTCCTGAAGCAGGTAAACCAGCGTATGGATGTTGTTTTCGTAATACAACAATGGGTTTTCCACACTCTCACCCACCGCTTTGGAAGCAGCAAAATGGATAATACCGTCAATTTCTTTGTGAGTTTTGAAATAGTGATGCACTTCTTCTTTTTCACGCAAATCCAAATATTTAAACTGCGGCGTGATGCCTGTTATATGCGTAATCCCTTCCAATACATCAATAGACGAATTAGACATATTGTCCACAATCAACACTTCAAACCCGGCTTGCTGCAAGGCAACTACCGTGTGTGAGCCAATGTATCCCAAACCTCCTGTAACTAATATTTTCATAGTGCTCCCCCTAACCCCCTCCAAAGGAGGGGAAATAGATTATTTTAAAAATTCTATAATAGTATTTGTTATAAACCCAATCTGCTCATCATCCAACTCAGTATGCATCGGTAAGGAAATCACTTCCTTAACCAATTGGTTGGTCACCGGGAAATCGTCCTCATTGTAACGGTCATCTTTATATGCTTTCTGGCTATGCAATGGGATGGGATAATAAATCCCGTGGGGAATTCCAGTTTCCTGTAAATGTTTGGCGAGTGCATCACGTTGACCGTTAGTAATCTTTAAAGTATATTGATGAAAAACGTGGCAATCACAGGTGTCGCAAATGCCGTTGGTTTTGGAGCAATTCACATTGGTTTTGGTCACAGGGGTTTCAATTGCCGGGTGGTCTTTCAATGCCGCTGTATATTTTCTGGCCGCTTCCTGGCGGGCTTTGTTGTACCTGTTGAGATTGGGTAATTTAGCACGCAAAACGGCTGCTTGTATGGAGTCTAAACGCGAGTTCACCCCCACCACATCGTGGTAGTAACGCTCATACATCCCGTGATTGACAATGCCTCGCAGGGTATGCGCCAGCTCGTCATCATTGGTGAAAATGGCGCCGCCATCACCATAACAACCCAGATTTTTTGACGGAAAAAACGAAGTAGCTCCCACATGACCAATGGTTCCGGCTTTCTTTTTGCTTCCGTTTTTGAAGGTATAATTGGCGCCAATGGCCTGAGCATTGTCCTCAATAACATAGAGATTGTGTTTTTCGGCGACAGCCATAATCGCATCCATATTGGCAGATTGCCCAAAAAGATGAACAGGCACGATGGCTTTTGTTTTTGGAGTAATGGCTTTTTCTAAAGCTTCTATATTGATATTAAAGGTATCTGGATACACATCTACCAGAACGGGGGTCAATTGCAAAAGGGCAATCACCTCAACTGTGGCGGCAAAGGTAAAATCGGCCGTGATGACTTCGTCGCCGGGTTTTAAATTGAGTCCCATCATGGCGATTTGAAGCGCGTCTGTCCCGTTTGCACAAGGAATCACGTGTTTAACGCCCAGGTAGTCTTCCAATTCTTTCTGAAAAGTGTGAACTTGAGGCCCGTTGACATAGGCATTGCTCTCAAGCACTTCGTTGATGGATTGATTGACTTGCACTTTAATGCCTTCATATTGACCCTTGAGGTCAACCATTTGTAATTTCTTCATAGATTATAAATAAGGTAGGAGAACAAAAATAGGAAATTTCACTTCGGGAAACAATGTAATTTTATAAAGTAACGTATTTTAGCACTATAAATAATTGTATGCAATTCTTATATTCCTCTTTAACGGCAGTTTTTGAAAAGTTGTTACCTGTGAGTAGTTTGTTTTCGGGCAAAATGAAGCTGTTTGTTAACGGAAGGAAAGCAGTGTTTGAATCACTGAAAAACAAACTTTCGGAAAGGGATAAAACCATCTGGTTCCATTGTGCCTCACTAGGTGAATATGAGCAAGGGCTTCCGGTGATGGAGGCGGTGAAAGAAAAATACCCGAAGTACAAACTGGTGGTTTCCTTTTTTTCACCATCGGGCTATGAAAACAAGAAAGACAGCTCGATTGGTGATGTCACAGTATATCTTCCGCTAGACACAAAAAGAAATGTAAAAAGGTTTTTAAATCTCATTAACCCTAAAATAGCTGTGTTTGTAAAATATGAATTTTGGCCCAACTATTTACTCGAACTTCACAAAAGAAACACACCCACTTTTTTAATATCGGCTTTTTTCCGAAAAAAACAGTTGTTTTTTAAGCCTTACGGTTTCTGGATGCGTAAGGTTTTAAGCACATTTACCCACATTTTTGTTCAAGACGAAAAATCAAAACAACTTTTGGAGTCCATTTCTATAAAGCAAGTTACTGTGAGTGGAGACACGAGGTATGACCGGGTATCTAAACAAATTGAAGAAGATAATAATCTCGATTTTATTGAAACTTTTAAAGGGAAATCAATGTGTGTTGTAGCCGGAAGCACCTGGCCTGAAGATGAGGAAATCCTTATTGACTATATCAATCAGTCTTCTGAAAACATAAAGTTTATTGTGGCTCCACACAACTTGAAAAAGGAACAAATTAAAGACCTTGAAAAAAGACTTGCCAAAAAGACCGTGCGTTTTACTGAAATGGAAAGTAAGGATTTGAGCGATTATGAAGTATTTATTATGGATACCATCGGGCTTTTAAAAAAGGTGTACAGTTATGCTGATATTGCCTATGTGGGTGGCGGTATGGGCAGTACCGGTCTTCATAATATCCTAGAGGCTGCTACCTTTGGAGTTCCTATTGTCATTGGAAAAAACTATGACCATTTTCCCGAAGCCAAAGCATTACAAAGTCGCGCAGGATTGTTTTCGGTGGCAACCAAAAAGGAACTTAGGACGATACTGGATAAACTGATTGAAAATAGATCTTTAAGGGAGAAAACCGGAATGATTAATGGGCATTTTGTTCAAAACAACACGGGAGCAACTAATACTACAATAAATTATTTGAGTAATTTTATAAATAATTAATTTTTAGAACTTTAATTGTTTAATTTTACGCTCTAATCTAAAAAATAAATTATGAAAAGAATTGTTTTAATGTTAAGCATTTTGACTCTAACACTTACTGCTTTTACATCCTGCAGAGAGACAACAACCACGAAAGAGGTAATCAAGGAAGTTGAGGTTGAAAAGGATGAATCTAAAGGAGCTCTGGAACGCGCTGCAGAAAAAGCAGATAAGGAGGTTAATGAAGAAATTGACAAGGCGATTGATAAAATTGGTGATGACAATTAATTTTTAAAACTAGATTCAATTAGAGCAGGAGTTAAAACTCTTGCTCTAATTAATTTTTTTAAGTTGACTTTTCAACTCCTTCATAGACTCTTTCAACTCTCTCAACAAGTTGCTTTCGGTCATATCATCTATTCCAAACGACAACTTACTGTTTACCAGCCACAACTCTTGAACCTCGTTAAAATGAATTTCAACGGGCAAATAGCCTTCATTGAAAGAAATGAGTTTTATTTTATTTTTTTCGGGAAGTTTTTGAAGTTTTTTAACCAAAATAGAGTCAGACAATACAACCACATAAACCCGGTTGTTTATGATGTCATTAAAAGTACTCATCGCTCTTCCAATGACCCACTCACCCGGTTTTATATTGGGCAACATACTATCGCCTTCCACCTGAAATCCTCTGTATGAGGCATTTCTGAATTGCGGTAAAGGCAAATCGAAAGCCGGTAATTGTTCATACCATTGTGGATCTTGAAGGTTATGAGGATAGCCGGCTGCAGCTTTTTCGTTGACCAATAAAATATTTTCGTTGTTTTGAGAATTGAGCGTTATGACTTTGGGTAAAATAGAATTCTGCGTTGGTTTCTTGATGAATTTTTCCTGGCTTTCGCCAAAGAGCCACAATGGATTTATTTGAAAATGTTTCATTAAAGCAACAAGGACAAATCCAGCAATTTTTGTCTTTCCCCTTTCGATATCTGCTGTTGTTGAGGGAATCCCCAATAAGTCTGCAAAAGCCTGTTGGGTATATCGAAACTCCTCTCTTATCATTTTAAACCGTTGTGCATCTATAGAAAGTGTTGGGCTCATGAATTTTAATTTGTTCTAAAAATAAACAATATTTTGGATATAATCCATATTTTAATGGAATAATTTGATGCCCCACTATTGAAGCGCAAGAAATTAAAAAGAAATGTTAAAGATTTGAAAAAAAATAATAAATTTGCACGTTAATAACCATTAAAACTTTTAAAAATGAAAAAAATATTTCTAAGTATTTTTGTACTCGTTTTCACATTTGCTGTTACTTCTTGTAGAGATACAGAGAAAAAAACAGGAGAGGCAATGGAAGACGCTATTGAAAACGTTGAAGATGCTGCTGATGCTACAGAAGATGCTGTAGAAGAAGCCGCAGAAGAAGCAGGTGATGCTTTAAATGAAGCTGCTGACAGCCTCGAAGATGCTGCAAACGAAGCTGCAGACGGTGCTAAAGATGCCGCTAACAAAACCATCGACAAAGCCGGAAACGCTGCTAAAGATGCAATAAATAAAAATTAATTAAACATTTTTTATTTATTGAAAAACTCCTCACAGGAGTTTTTTTTTGCTCTATACTTTTTTATCTCCTCCCTTTGTTTAGACTCCTTTCCTTTAAAAATGAAACTGAATTAAAAATGAAACTGAATAGATTTCAAACGAATACCATTTAGAATAATTTAAAACTACCTTTTATCAATTGATGGATGCTAATTTTTACTTGGGATGAACAATAAACGAAATTCAGATTTTAACATTGTTGATAAGTTGTTAATACTTTTTTGCTTATTTAATCGTCAAGATGCATTTTTTATCGTTTATTAGCATCAAATTCTAACTTAAAAATCATTCCCATGAAAAAATTAATGTTTATTTTAGGCATTCTAGCTTTTACAGCTAGTTGCACACCGGAATCAATTGGATCTGACGAACAAAACCTTGACAAAGCGAAATATGAAATACCGCCAAACGGATAGGAAAAAAGATTTATTAAAAGGCGGCGTAATTTCAATTATATTGATTTCTACGCCCTTTTTATTTTATATATATAAGTATGCTCCTGCAGATCAAACAAGTTGGGATACACTTGTTGGCACATTTGAATCGGGTGCTTTTAGTAATGTTCAGACCTATATGCATGCATTATTTACTAAAATAACCTTTGTTGTTTTAACCGGTTTATGGTTTTTAACCTCAAGCAAATGGTGGCGTTATGCAATTCTGGTTCCCTTTACCATGTTTCTTTTTCAACTCTCTGGAGTGATAAGCTATAAAGTAAAGTATATGGATGAATATGATTTTTGGGACGCATTGCCTTTTATACTACCCATTCTCTTTTTTATGGGCTATTTGTCACATCGACTTAGTGTAAGAAAATCAGCGAACACACTGGATAATGAAGCAGAGGAAGAAATTAAAAAAATGTTTAGTGACGAAATTTAAATAATTTTCAAAATTTACTAATAAAAAAAGCCTTATAAAATTTTATAAGGCTTTTTATGTACTCGAGGCGGGACTTGAACCCGCACGGGCAAATGCCCACAGGATTTTAAGTCCGGCGTGTCTACCAATTCCACCACTCGAGCGTGGAAATTCCGCATTAATACCGGAACTCTGGTCGAGCGAAAAACGGCCCCGAAGCCTCGGGGGAACCCGCGACCTCAGAAATGCTTTTCTCGCTGAGCGAAAAACGGGATTCGAACCCGCGACCTCCACCTTGGCAAGGTGGCGCTCTACCAACTGAGCTATTTTCGCAATTCATACCCTTTCACGTGGGTATTTCATCAATATCTTCTTAGAACTTTTATATATTATCTGTCAAACGAGACCTCCATCAGCCTCTGGCGGATGGCGCTCTACCAACTGAGCTATTTTCGCAATTCATACCCTCTCACGTGGGTATCTCATCAATATCTTCTTAGAACTTTTATATATTATCTGTCAAACGAGACCTCCATCAGCCTCTGGCGGATGGCGCTCTACCAACTGAGCTATTTTCGCAATTCATACCCTTTCACGTGGGTATTTCATCAATATCTTCTTAGAACTTTTATATATTATCTGTCAAACGAGACCTCCATCAGCCTCTGGCGGATGGCGCTCTACCAACTGAGCTATTTTCGCAATTCATACCCTCTCACGTGGGTATCTCATCAATATAATTTCAGAACGTTATACTTTTTTCTAACTCTAAAGCGGATGCAAATTTAAAACTTTTTTAGCAATACCAAAGGCTTTTCAAAAAAAAGTGAAGTAAATAATTATGCTATTTTTTTAACCTCAAATTATCCTTCCTCACCAGCATTCTTTTAATCTCATTTAATTTCATCAAGGCCTCCACCGGTGTTAAGGTATCTATATCTAAACCAAGGATTTCCTCTCTTATTTCTTCCAGTAAAGGATCATCCAGATTGAAAAAACTGAGTTGTAAATCTTCCCTTCCGGCTTGTTTGATGTTTTCTGTCAATGCTTCAGAAGAATGGGATTTCTCCAGTTTTGAAAGCATTTTATTGGCGCGATGCAATACTTGTCTTGGCATTCCGGCCATTTTTGCGACATGTATCCCAAAACTATGCGCAGAACCCCCGGGGGTTAATTTTCTAAGAAAAAGCACATTGTCTTTTAATTCCTTAACCGAAACATTGTAATTTTTGATGCGGTGAAACGTTTCTGCCATTTCGTTTAACTCGTGATAATGGGTAGCAAACAAGGTTTTGGGCCTGCCGGGATGCTCGTGTAAAAACTCGCTGATGGCCCAGGCAATGGAAATACCGTCATAAGTACTCGTCCCTCTTCCAATCTCATCCAGCAACACCAGACTGCGTTCTGATATATTATTGAGAATACTCGCTGTTTCATTCATTTCCACCATAAAAGTAGACTCTCCCATCGAGATGTTATCACTGGCACCCACTCGTGTAAAAATTCGGTCCACACAACCCATTCTTACTGCTTTTGCAGGCACAAAACTACCAATCTGTGCCAACAATACAATCAAGGCCGTTTGCCTCAAAATGGCCGATTTACCACTCATATTGGGCCCGGTAATCATAATGATTTGCTGTTCATCCCTGTCGAGAAAAACATCATTGGCAATATAAGGTTCATCAGGTGGCAATTGTTTTTCAATCACCGGATGACGACCGTCTTTAATGTCAATTTCAAAAGTATCATCAAGTAAAGGGCGGGTGTAGTTATGCTCTTTGGCCTGTTGCGCAAAGGAACACAAACAATCTAGCTGGGCAATACCAGCTGCATTTTGCTGAACCTGTTTGATATAATCGGTGATCCAAAGGACTAGTTTTGAAAAATATTCCTGTTCGAGTGCACTTATTTTTTCCTCGGCGCCCAGGATTTTATTTTCATATTCCTTGAGTTCTTCAGTGATATAACGTTCAGCGTTTACAAGGGTTTGTTTTCTAATCCATTCTTCAGGCACTTTGTCTTTGTGGGTGTTGCGCACCTCGATATAGTAGCCAAAGACATTGTTTGAAGCAATTTTCAGGGAAGTAATTCCGGTGCGTTTGGTTTCGCGTTCCAGCATGGCATCGAGATATTGCTTGCCACCTTTTGAAATGGCTCGCAATTCGTCCAGACTATCGGAGAATCCTTTGGCAATGGTATTTCCTTTCAGAATATTGACGGGAGCATCTTCATTGAGCGTTTCCTTGATTTTTTCGCGCAAGCTTTCACAGGAATTGAGTTGTTCACCTATCATTTTAAGTGCGTCATTCCCAGAAGTTTCTGCCAGGGATTTTATGGGAACAATGGCTTCCAGCGAATTCTTTAACTGAATGATTTCCCTGGGATTCACCTTTGCAGTGGCCACTTTTGAGATTAATCGCTCGAGATCGCCAATGCGCTTGATGTGTTGCTGAATTTTTTGCAATAATACCGGGTTATCCAGCAAAAAACTCACTACCTCATGGCGCTCTACTATTTTATCACTGTTCTTTAAAGGAAGTGCCAGCCAGCGCTTGAGCAACCGCCCACCCATCGCCGAAATGGTTTTATCAATCACCTGCAATAAAGTGACCGCATTTTGCGCATTGGAATAATACAATTCCAGATTGCGGATGGTAAACCGGTCCATCCAGACATAGGCGTCTTCAGCAATGCGTTGTAAATGGGTGATGTGATCGAGCTTACGGTGCTGGGTTTCGCTAAGATAATGCAACACCACTCCTGAAGCAATAATCCCATTTTCCAAATGATCCACGCCAAAGCCTTTGAGGGTTTTGGTTTTAAAATGGGTATTGAGCGTTTCAGAGGCATAATCATCCTGAAAAACCCAATCATCGAGATAAAACAAGTGAAAATCTTGCCCAAATGCTTCAAAAAAATGCTTCTTTTTTTGCTTTTGAATCAGGAGCTCACTGGGTTGAAAATTCTGTAATAGCTTGTCGATGTATTCTCTATCGCCTTCAGAAGTTAAAAATTCACCGGTGGATATATCGAGGAAAGCAACTCCAATTGCGTTTTTACCAAAATGAAGCGCTGCCAAAAAGTTATTGCTTTTGGATTGAAGGATATCATCATTAAATGCAACGCCGGGGGTTACCAATTCTGTAACACCTCGTTTTACAATGGTTTTGGTTTGTTTGGGGTCTTCCAGCTGGTCACAAATGGCGACACGACATCCGGCTTTGACCAGTTTGGGCAAATAAGTATTCAAAGAGTGATGTGGAAAACCGGCCAGTTCTGTTTGATCGCCACCATTATTTCTGGCGGTGAGCGTGATGTTTAAAATACCGGCAGCCCGAACGGCATCTTCGCCAAAAGTTTCATAAAAGTCGCCCACCCTGAAAAGCAACAGCGCATCAGGATATTTGGTCTTGATGGTGTTGTATTGTTTCATTAAAGGAGTGACTTTGGTCGCCATTATTCAAAATTTATTGAATTAGCTAAGGTAAAAAATCTCTTTGCGTTTTTAAAACCGCTTTCTGTTTTTTATTTGTGTTTTATCAACAAAAATCCTCACCCCCCCTTCATCCAAGGAAAGGAGGAAATCAATCGTAGTGAGATTTTCGTTTTAAAACCTTAATTTTGCTTTTATGTCAAACAGGAAATTAAAAAACAGCGAACTCCCCCGCCTGAGTGAAAGTGAATTTAGGGAGGCACAAAAAACCCCTTTGATTATTGTGCTGGACAACATAAGGAGTCTGAACAATATTGGCTCGGTTTTTCGTACAGCAGATGCTTTTCTGGTTGAAAAAATTTATTTGTGTGGTATCACTGCAAAACCACCTCATAAAGACATTCATAAAACAGCTTTGGGCGCTACTGAAACCGTGGAGTGGGAATATGTTGAAGACACGCTTAGCCTTGTTGAAAAGCTCAAAAGTGAAAACACAACGATTCTCTCCATAGAGCAAGCTGAACATGCCGTGATGCTTGATGCCTTTAACCCCAGCGAACATCAAAAATATGCTGTGATTTTTGGAAATGAAGTAAAAGGAGTTGCTCAAAAAGTGGTAGATGCATCCCATGTGGTTATTGAAATACCGCAATATGGTACCAAGCATTCTTTGAATGTTTCTGTGAGCGCCGGTGTGGTGGTTTGGGATTTGTTTTCTAAAATGAGAAAAATTACTCCAAAGTGATTTGCCTTAAAATTTCTAAATAGTCCTTTCTGCGTTTTACAAAATCCATTTCAGTGATGTCAATGATTCTCACTTTACTCTCAGATTGTGACTTTATAAAATCAAGGTAACCCCTTTGAATGGATTCCAAATAATCGGGTGCAATATTTTGTTCATAGGACCTTCCCCTTTTTTTTATATTATCAATCAATTTATCTGGTGACTGAAAGAGGAAAACATACAATTCGGGTCGTTTGATTTCTTTGTACATCAATTCAAACAACCTGCGGTAAAGATTGTATTCTTCTACCTGAAGGGTAACCTTGGCAAAAATGAGTGATTTATAGATGTCATAATCAGCTACAACAAAGTCTTTGAAGAGGTCGAGTTGGCTTAAATCATCGTGTACTTGCTGATAGCGATCGGCCAGAAATGACATTTCCAACGGAAAAGCATAGCGGGTTTTGTCTTCATAAAATTTAGGCAGAAAAGGATTGTCTGCAAAACGCTCTAAAACGAGTTTTGCATTAAAATCTAGGGCGATGGCTTCAGCTAAAGTTGTCTTTCCGGCACCGATATTTCCCTCAATGGCTACATAACTAAACCGCGACAAATCATAGGCTGAGATGGGATTTTTCAACCAGCGTTGCATCTTGTGAATTTTAGTCTCATCCTCACAGGAATTCAGCATTTCAATACTGGTTTGATTGGTTGAAGGGTGTGCAAAATCCGGAGCAATGTCGCAAAGGGGTTGCAATACAAACTTTCTTTTATGAAGATTCAGATGAGGCACCTGCAACGCCTTTGATGCAATGACCGCATCATCAAAATAAATAATGTCAAGATCTATAATTCGAGATTCATAACCATCATTTTTAGTGCGGTTTCTGCCTAGTTTATTTTCAATTTTTAATAAGGCTTTTAAAACCTGCTCAGCAGAAAGGTGGGTTTGAACAAGAATGACCGCATTCAAAAAATCATTTCCATCAAAACCCCAGGAAGCGGTTTCATATACCGGCGAAATCTTTTGAACACTTCCAATCTCCGTAAAAATAGCTTGCACAGCCTTCTGCAAATAGTGAAATCTGTCTCCTTGATTACTGCCCAGTGAAAGATATGCTTGATGTTGAGTCATGTGATTGTAAAAGCGCCCCTTATACAGAAAATGAAATAGGAGTATTTGAAAAAATTATACGCAAATTAATAAAAAGAAATTCAGTATTTCTAAATTTGTTATTCACAAATACCACCTTGGAAGAAAAAAAACTTAAAGAGGCTTATCATATTTACCTGATTCTGGGCGCTTTGTTTATTTGCTCACTGGTGGTTTCCAATCTCATATTCCAAAAGTTTTTTTCATGGAATTTTTTCGGAATTTACACCTTTGAGATTTCGGTGGGCATTCTCCCTTATCCCATCACTTTTCTTATCACAGATATCATTTCAGAGGTCTATGGAAAAAAGAAGGCCAACCAGATTGTAACGGCAGGTATTTTTGCTTCTTTTTTTTCACTTTTAATTGTATTAGCAGCAGATTATGTGCCTGCAACCGAGTGGTCACCCATTGATGACGGTTTGTTTACTAAAGTTTTTGGCGCCACAGGCATTGCTGTTTTTGCCTCGATGATGGCATACCTGTTAGCTCAATATATTGATATACAATTATTTCATTTCTGGAAACAAGTAACCAAAGGAAAAATGCTATGGTTGCGCAATAACTTTTCTACATTCACCTCTCAGTTTGTGGATACGTTTACTGTACTGGCCCTTTTATCAATCTTTGGTAAACTAGACTGGTCTCTATTTGGCGCCCTATTACTAAGTGGATTTCTTTTTAAGGTACTTGTCGCTGCACTTGACACACCCTTTTTGTATCTCAGTACGCACCTACTAAGAAAACGATTTAAACTCAAATTTGGAGAGGAGCTAAAACTTTTTTAAACCTATTTTAACAACATAAACACAAAGTGATTTTTTATTTGTAAATTTGCACCTCCAAAATAACTGCTACTTTTTAGAGCCATTCAGGCTTGATGATAATTGCTTATCAGTTTTATTGAAAACACGGTCCCTTTCAGAAAAGTTCTGAATAGTAAGGCCTTTAAAGAATTAATAATTTTATATGTTAAAAATTAAAGTACAAGACGGAGAAAACATTGAACGCGCTTTAAAGCGTATGAAAAACAAATTCAGAAACACAAAAGTGCTTCAGAAACTTCGTGAAAACCAACATTTTACAAAAAAATCTGTTAAAAGAAGAAAAGAAGTTCAAAAAGCCGAATACATTCAAGGCTTAAGAGACAAAGAAGATAATTAAAAACTCCTCATTATGCACTCGTTTAAAATTTACAACAAGAATATTAAACCCGATGCAAATGAAAAGCAAGAGATTGTCGATTTTTTATACAATCATCTTGGAGAATATGGCGACCCAAAAGAACATATTCTCAATTGTTTGGAATTTGCCACGATGGAATCTCTTTCGGCAGCTGGCGGCTTTGTGCTGGCTGTTCATGAAAAAGGGGAACTTCTGGGTGTCACAATTATAAACAAAACCGGTATGTCTGGTTACATACCTGAAAACATTCTGGTCTATATCGCTGTACACGAAAAAACACGTGGCAAAGGCATCGGCAAAGCGTTGATGGAAAAAGCCATCGCTCTTGCTGAAGGCGATATCGCATTACACGTCGAACCCGACAATCCCGCAAAAAGACTTTACGAAAAACTTGGTTTTACCAACAAATACCTTGAAATGCGACTTCGTCACTAGAAGCTATGAAGTGCAAAGCGACTAAAAAAAATAGGTTATGCCTTTTTTAGACATTCTTGTATTTATCATTTATCTGATTCTCGTTCTGGGAATTGGCTTCTATTTCTATCGAAAAAACAAAAACACCAACGACTATTATGTAGGTGGAAGAGACATGAAAAGTCTTCACGTGGGCCTTTCTGTAGTTGCCACAGATGTGGGCGGCGGTTTTTCAATTGGTTTGGGCGGATTGGGCTTTGTGATGGGTCTTTCAGGCTCGTGGATGCTTTTTACCGGTTTGATTGGTGCCTGGTTGAGTGCCGTTTTACTCATTCCAAAAGTCATTCACAAAGGACACCAATACCGCTTTTTGACGTTTCCGCAATTGCTCAAGGAGAATTATGGTGTTACTGTAGCGCTTGTAGCAGGCATTATCTCATTTATTGGGTATCTTGGGTTTACTTCGTCTCAGCTTTTAGCCGGAGCTAAACTTGCTGTGGGCACCTTTCCGGAATTGGACTTGCTTCACGCCCTCTATATTATGGGTGCGGTGGCAGTTGTTTATACCGTTTTTGGCGGAATCAAAGCGGTCATCTATACAGATACTTTCCAATGGGCTATTTTGATGATTGGGCTTATCTTTGTGGGAATTCCCATCGCTTATTTTAAACTGGGTGGCTGGGAAGCCATTCATGCAGTTTTGCCGGCAGAATTTTTTTCGCTAACTAACCTTAGTTGGATTCAGTTTGCAAACTGGTTTATAACTATTGTTCCCATCTGGTTTGTGGGTATGACACTTTATCAACGCATTTATGCCTGTAAAGACGAAAAAACAGCTAAAAAAGCCTGGTACATTGCCGGTCTTTTTGAATGGCCGGTAATGGCTTTTATGGGAATTGCTCTTGGTTTACTTGCCCGTGTGGGTGCAGAACAAGGTTTATTTATTGCCGATGGTTTTGCTCAAGTCGCCACAATGGATCCAGAAATTGGGTTACCACTCTTACTTAAAAACATCCTCCCGGCCGGACTCATGGGCTTGATGATGGCCGCCTATTTTTCAGCAATTATGTCAACCGCAGATAGTTGCTTATTGGCTTCATCAGGAAACTTCATAACCGATATACTAGGCTTAAAAGAAAACAATCCAAAAGCGATTCGCATCTCTCAAATAGTGACCTTCATCATAGGTTTTAGTGCAGTGCTCATAGCGAGTTATATGACCAGCGTTTTAGATTTGATGCTGCTTTCTTATGCCTTTATGGTCTCAGGATTGCTGGTGCCGGTTTTGGGTATGCTTTGGTCAAAAAAGAAAAAGCCAATCGCAGCTCTTTCAGCAATGCTTTCGGGTGGTTTTTCAACCCTGATACTTACTTTTTTAGAAATTGAGATTCCTTTTGGTTTTGACCCAATTCTTATAGGCGTTTTAATTTCCTTATTTTTGTATCTTATTGTAAAGAAATAGACCGTTTGGTCACAACTCACAAATTATGGCTTTTGTCACACTTAGCAAATCATCACTAAAACACAACTACCGGTTTCTTCAAAAATTATTTGGCGAAAACAATATTGAATGGGCACCCGTTTTAAAAATGCTTTGCGGAAACGAGAAATACCTCGACTACCTGCTCACTCTTGGACCCGAGCAAGTTTGTGATGCTCGTTTGGGAAATTTAAAGACCATTAAAAGACTGGCTCCACACAAAGAAACAATCTACATCAAACCACCTGCAAAAAAAATCATTCCCGATATTATCAAGTATGCGAACGTTAGTTTTAATACTGAATACATCACCATCAAATGGCTTTCCAAAGAAGCTGTTAAGCAAGATAAAATTCATCGGGTCATTATTATGATTGAATTGGGTGACCTGCGTGAAGGCATTATGGGTGAAGATTTGATTGATTTTTATCAACGGGTTTTTGAGCTGCCCAACATAGAAGTAGTGGGTATTGGTTCTAACCTCAACTGCTTAAGTGGGGTGATGCCAAGTAAAGACAAATTAATACAACTGAGCTTGTATGAGCAATTGATTGAGGCCAAGTTTGGAAAGAAAATTATTGGTGTTTCCGGTGGTTCTTCTGTGATGGTGCCTTTATTAATGAAAGGACTGGTTCCAAAAGGTGTGAATCATTTCAGAATAGGTGAAACCTTGTTTTTTGGAGTCGATCTTTTTGAAAACAAAACCATCGACGGCATGCAAGATGATGTATTTCTCCTCCACTCTGAAATTATAGAAATCACTGAAAAGCCAGCCATACCTTATGGCGAAATGGAAGCCAACCCCTCTGGAGAGGTTTTTGAAATTGATGAGAGCGAATTTGGAGCACTCCAAAAAAGAGCCATTCTCGATATTGGCTTATTGGATATTTCTAAAGTCGAATTTTTAACACCCATTGATAGTGATCTTAGTTTTATTGGCGCTAGTTCAGATATGCTGGTACTCAATGTGACCGACACCAAAAAAGAGTACAAAGTGGGTGACGTCATCACCTTTAAAATGAGTTATATGGGTGCACTTGGGGTCATGAACTCTAATTATATTGAGAAACGATTGATAGATTAACCAATAACCAAATCAACTTTATACCCTTCACTGCTTCTCACATTAAAAACTACATCGTTTTCAAAGAGTAAATACTGTCCTTTAATACCTTTTAAAACGCCTTCAAACTGTGGGGTTTTCTCCAAGTTTAGAGTCGTTAACTTCTTGGGGTATTGCAACACCGGAAAATGGATGTTGGTTTCAGAGTTTGAAGTAATGAAGTATTCTTTGGCTTCCTCCGGGATGTATTGTTTTAGTGTATCTCTGATTTCTACTAAATCCAAATCCAACACGTCATTGGTTAGCATTTTCCGCCAGTTGGTTTTATCAGAAACGTGGTCTTTTAATGCAATTTCAGTAATACCGGCTAGATAACGATTGGGCACTTCCACAATTTCTATGGCTTCGTGCGCGCCTTGATCTATCCATCTTGTGGGTATTTGGCTTTTTCGGGTCACACCCACTTTTACATTACTCGAGTTTGCCAAATAGACTATATGAGGTTGCAATTGTACTTTTTTTTCATACTCCAAATCACGGTCTTCAATACCGAGATGAGCAGTGCTCAACTCGGGTTTCATAATCCAGTCGCCCGCTGCCGGTGTACTGTAAAAACAATCATAACAAAATCCTTGTCTAAAAATTTTCTTATCAAGCCCGCAGGATAAACATTGGTAGCCTGCAAACTGAATTTTTATTTTTTTTTCCAGAACCTGATTGAGGTTAAGAAAGTCATTCTCAAACACTAAGTAGTATTGAATGGGATTTGTGAACTCGGTTTGCATTTTGGTTAAGACGCCGTGGTATTGCATTACAAAAAATTAAGTTTAAATTTACAAAGCTTTTATCGCACTAAAGATACTTTTTTTATGCCAATCCCTATTGTCAATTCGATAGCTTCATGGTTTTTGAAGAAACGATTTCATCAAATTGAACTGTTTCTCAAATATCCTAATGAAGTGCAAATGGAGTTGCTTAACAACCTCATTAAAACAGCTAAAAACACTGAGATTGGCAACAAATATGATTTTGCTACCATAAACAATTACAAGACATTTAGTGAGCGTGTACCCATTTCAACTTATGAAGAGATGGAAGGTGCAATTGAACGTTCCCGTTTGGGTGAAAACAATATCTACTGGCCTACACCTATCAAGTGGTTTGCTAAATCCAGTGGTACAACTGCCTCAAAAAGCAAGTTTATTCCGGTGAGTGTAGAGTCACTTGAAGATTGTCATTATGCTGCCAGTAAAGACCTTTTGTGTATGTACTTAAACAACAATCCGGAATCGCAATTGTTTATTGGTAAAGGGTTACGCCTTGGCGGAAGTAAAGAGTTATACAAAGACAATGGAACTGTTTATGGTGATTTATCGGCTATTTTGATTGCTAATATGCCTTTTTGGGCAGAATTTAGTAGCACACCAAGCAACGAAGTTTCACTTATGGCCGATTGGGAAACCAAGATGCAAGCCATTGTTAATGAGACGGTACAAGAAAATGTGACGAGCCTTGCGGGTGTTCCATCCTGGATGTTGGTGTTACTCAATCAAGTTTTGGAAACCACCGGCGAGGAGAATTTGTTTAACATTTGGCCCAATCTGGAGGTTTATTTTCACGGTGGTGTGAGTTTTGATCCCTACATTGAACAGTACAATAAAATTTTACCTAAAGACAGCTTTCGTTATTACGAAATTTACAATGCTTCTGAAGGATTTTTTGCCATACAAGACCGCAATAGCATCAAAGAATTACTGTTAATGCTGGATTATGGGATTTTTTATGAGTTTATTCCGATGGACACCTATGGCACGGTTTCTGAAAAAATAATTCCTTTAGACGAAGTTGAAGTTGGAAAGAATTATGCAATTATTATAACAACCAATGCCGGCTTGTGGCGCTACAAAATTGGTGATACTGTTAAATTTACTTCAGTGTCACCATACCGAATCAAAGTTACCGGAAGAACCAAGCATCACATTAATGTCTTTGGTGAAGAGCTCATTATTGAAAATGCCGAAGAGGCACTCAGAAAAGTTACTAAAGCAACCCATTCAGAAATCGTAGATTATACGGTAGCGCCCATTTTTATGCAAGGAAGGGAAAAAGGAGCACATGAATGGATGATTGAATTCAAAACCCCACCACAATCTCTAGAGGATTTCACATATCAACTTGATAAAGCACTTCAGGAGGTAAACAGCGATTATGAAGCCAAACGTTTTAACAACACCACCCTAAATCTGCTTAAAATCAAAATTGCCCGAAAAAACCTTTTTTATGATTGGCTCAAAAAAGAAGGCAAACTAGGCGGGCAACATAAGATTCCAAGATTGTCGAATTCAAGAGATTTTCTCGAGGAATTAATACAATTAAATCAATAACCCAAATATATCAATCGATAAAGTACTTAATTTTTAGATTAAAAGCGCTGCCTAATTCGTCATATTTTCAAAAAACAGGACCATTTATTTAAAATTTTGCATTTCATCGATTATCTACGAACTTCAACTAATAGTTTTGTGAGGTGAATTCTTACACCGTAAGTTTGTGCCACCAAATAAGATGGAATGCACATGAAAAAATTAGTTTATATCGTTTTCACAATACTTTTTTGCACCAGCCTATTTTCTTGTGGAGTCTCAAAAGATTACCAAGAAAACGAAGCTAAAGAAGTTACATTTACACTAAAAGAGAAAAAAGAAATCGTAAAGCAACAAATTGTAAAAAAACCGAGAACAATTATTGCTACACCTTAAAAATATTGCATAACCCTATATTAAGATTAAAAAGCCTTCAGTAAAATTGAAGGCTTTTTTTATTTAGGGTTTTTCGTTAGCTCGTTGAAGTCGTTTAAGAAACGGCTTTCAGTTTTTTAATTGCTGAATTATTAAGCTTTTGCTCAGCATATTCTTTTGTAACCTCCAGGATTGTATCATCAGTTCCAGGCATTTCAAACATGGCGTCTGTCAATACAGATTCACAAAGTGAGCGTAATCCTCGGGCACCCAGTTTATATTCAATAGCTTTATCAACAATAAAGTCAAGGGCTTCATCATCAACACTAAAAGAAATACCATCCATTTCAAACAGTTTTTCATATTGTTTGATGATGGCATTTTTGGGTTCGGTTAATATAGCTCTCAGGGTTTCTTTGTCAAGAGGATTCATGTGGGTTAATACGGGAAGTCGTCCAATAATTTCAGGGATTAATCCAAAATCCTTTAAATCTTTAGGTATGATGTATTGAAGTAAATTGTCTCGTTCAATTTTATCCTCAGATTTTGATGCGCTGAATCCAACGGCTTGAAGGTTGAGGCGTTGTTTGATTTTCTTTTCAATACCATCAAAAGCACCACCGGCTATAAAGAGGATGTTTTCTGTATTGACTTCAATAAACTTTTGATCGGGATGTTTTCTTCCACCCTTTGGTGGCACATTGACCGTGGTTCCTTCCAAAAGTTTCAACAAGGCCTGCTGCACTCCTTCTCCTGAGACATCTCTGGTGATGGATGGGTTGTCACTTTTGCGGGCAATTTTATCGATTTCGTCGATAAAAACAATTCCGTTTTGTGCTTTTTCCAAATTGTAGTCTGCCGCTTGAAGAAGACGGGTTAAAATACTTTCTACATCTTCTCCCACATACCCGGCTTCAGTTAAAACTGTAGCGTCAACTATGGCAAGTGGCACGTTGAGCATTTTAGCAATGGTTTTTGCGATAAGTGTTTTTCCGGTACCTGTTTGGCCTACAATAATGATATTACTCTTTTGAATTTCGATATCATCATCATTTTCAGGCTGTAACAATCGCTTGTAATGGTTATAAACAGCCACAGACATTACTTTTTTAGTATGTTCCTGACCAATGATGTATTCGTTTAAGAAATCATTGATGGCTTTTGGCTTTTTCAACATCAGCTCACCTGATAGGTGTGATTTGGAGGAATGAGTTGCTTCTTCTATCACAATGCCGTGAGCTTGCTCTATACATCGGTCGCAGATGTGTGCGTCCAAGCCTGCAATCAAAAGATTGGTTTCAGCTTTTTTTCGTCCACAAAAGGAACATTCTAGATTTTCTTTGGCCATAACTATTCAAATTCCAAAAATTCAAATTCCAAATTCCAAAATTTGGTTTAGGAATTTACTTCTTCTCTCTTGTTAATATTTCATCAATCATACCATACTCGAGTGCTTTATCTGCTTTCATCCAGTAATCGCGATCACTGTCTTCATAGACTTTTTCATAGGTTTGCTCTGAGTGTTTGGCAATGATTTGGTATAACTCTTCTTTAAGTGTCAATATTTCACGAGCTGTGATTTCTATATCACTTGCCTGCCCTTGGGCTCCTCCCATAGGTTGGTGAATCATGATTCTTGAGTGCGGCAAAGCACTGCGTTTTCCTTTTTGACCGGCGCATAACAAGACGGCTCCCATAGAAGCAGCCATGCCTGTGCAAATGGTGGCAACATCAGGTTTTATAAATTGCATAGTATCATAAATTCCCAAACCGGCATATACACCTCCACCCGGTGAATTTATGTATATCTGAATGTCTTTAGAAGCATCGGTGCTTTCTAAAAACAGCAATTGTGCCTGTATGATGTTGGCTACCTGATCGTTTACTTGTGTCCCCATAAAGATGATTCTATCCATCATCAATCGAGAAAACACATCCATTTGAGCAACATTTAGTTGACGTTCCTCAATGATATAAGGCGTCATACTGCTTATAATCTGGCTGTAATAAGTGCTACTCACGCCGTGGTGTTTGGTAGCATATTTTTCAAATTCTTTTCCGAAATCCATATATTTTTTTGAGCTTTTTTTAATTCAAAAAGGCGTTAAATGATATAATTCAACGCCCTAAATATAACTAATTTATCGTTGATTTACTGATAAGCTTCTTTCACAAATTTATCATAAGAAATTTCTTTAGTCTTCAATTTGGCATTTTCCTTAAAGAATTTCAGCATTTTTTGTTGGTTCAATTGTTCTGCAAGACGCTTTGCTTCATCTTGATTTGAAAGGATTCGCGCGGCGATGTTCTCCATCTCTTCTTCAGCAGGACTCATTTGTCCATACTGCATCATTTGTGAAGCAACCATTGCTTTGGTGTAGTCTTTTAATTCCTCAAAATTGGCATGCAAATTATTGTCTGCCATTAGTTTTCCTTCAATTAACTGGTATCTCAATCCTTTTTCTGAACGCTCATATTCTGCTTTTGCTTCTTCTTCAGACAATTCGTGTTCTCCACTTTTTTGTATCCAACGAGTCAAAAACTCACCCGGAAGGTCAAACTTTGTGTTTTCAATCAAACTTTCTACCACATTGTTTAACAGTACCTGATCAGCTTGTTGTTGAAATTGATTCTCAGCATCCTGCTTGATTTTTGCTCTCACTTCTTCTTCAGATTTGACAACGTCTTTTCCGAAAAGTTTATCAAAAAGCTCTTGATTCATTTCAGCTTCTTCGCGGGCATTTACTTCCTCAATGGTGAAGGTCACCTCAATATCCAAACCATGTGCATCGTCGTGTGCTACTTTTAAAAAGGTTTGATTGTCGTGGTCGTCTTCAAAAAGGCCTTTGGTTTTTAAAGTTAGGGTATCTCCCACTTTAGCTCCTTTGAGTTGATCTAATTGTTTTTTACCTGTTATTTTATCTAATGAAAAAGTGGCTTTGTTATCAATTCCTTTTTCTTCATTTTTGAACGTTCCAGTGATTTCATCCCCTTTTGCAACTTCGTTTTTAGAGATGAGTTTGCCATATTGTTTTCTGATGGTTTTGATTTGGTTGTCCAAAAATTCTTTATCTGCGATAATTTTATAGTCTGTGATGGCTTTCTTTTGAAGGTCTATTTCAAATTTTGGCGCAAGCCCCAATTCAAATTCAAATGCAAAATCATCTGCATCCCAATCTATTTCTAACTCATTTTTTGGAAGCGGATTCCCCAATACATCCAGTTTTTCTTCCGTAAGGTATTTGTGTAATGATTCCTGAATCAATTTATTGACCTCATCAAGCAACACGGCTTTACCATATTGCTTTTTGATCATTCCCATGGGCACATGTCCTTTTCTAAAACCGGGGATGTTGGCATTTTTTCTGTAGTCGGTAAGGATTTTTTCTACCCTTGGAGCATAGTCATCTTTAGAAATATCTACTTTTAAGATGGCATTTAGACTGTCGATGTCTTGTTTTGTAATGTTCATGTATCGTTTGTTTAAAAGAATAACCCGTGTTTAAATGAGAAAGCAGTTAGCTGTTCATATTTAAAAACGGGTGCAAAAATACGATAATTTATGGTTACCGCAAAAGGTTTAACCCTTTGGTTTTTAGCTGAGTTTTATTTCCTTTCGGTTAATGAAAAAAGAACGGACTGCGCCAGCGTTAGCAACAAGCTGAACAAAAGTGCCCACCAGAAACCCTCAACTGTAAATCCGGGAACTAACCTATCTACAAGAAGTATGATAACCGCGTTTATCACGAGCAAAAACAATCCAAAAGTAATGAGAGTCGCCGGAAGTGTTAAAAACACCAAAATGGGTTTTACCAGCACATTGAGAAGTGCCAGGACTACGGCAACAATTAAGGATGTGGTAAAGGTATCGACACCAACGCCGGGTAACACTTCAGCCAGAACCAGAACCACTATAGCTGTTAATAACAGTTGAAAAATTAGTTTCATTGTTTTTTTATTAAGGTTAGTAACTATTAAAGATAGTAAAAAATATTTACAGTCCTTCAGCGTTTTTAAAACCTTGAAGAACTAACTGCTTATGAACGGCATCGCTTCTTCAAAGAATGCCTCTGGATTTTCTGCGTGCAGCCAGTGACCTGATTTTGGGATAGTCACCAGTTTTGCTTTGGGAAAATGATTGTGAATTTGCAGCATATCCATATCCTCAATATAGCCGGAACGTTCACCCCTCATAAACAGGACATCGCCTGTGTAGATTGCGTCTTCAGGTAGTGCCTTCCCCACTTCTTCAATATGTTTAATCAACACAGGCAGATTGATTCTCAACGCAAAGTCGTCCTGACCAATCCGGTATAGATTTTTCAGTAAAAATTGCCTGATGCCCCTGCTTGATATATACTTTTTTAATTGGTCATCAGCATCGCCTCTGGAATCCATTGCTTTAAAGTCTAACGAACTCAACCCTTTTAAAATATCCTGATGATGTTGTGGATAGTCTTTTGGGGCGATGTCTGCTACTATTAATTTTGAAACATATTCAGGATATTTGGTTGCAAACAACATGGCTGTTTTCCCGCCCATGGAATGACCGAGCAGTATAACGTTTTTGAGGTTATTATAATCGCAGTAGTATTTTAAATCTTCTGCCATCACCTCATACCCAAATTTGTCATCATGAAAACTACGCCCGTGGTTGCGCTGGTCAATCATATGGACTTCAAAACCGTTTTCGGCAAAGCGGTTTCCCAGTGTTTTCCAGTTATCACCCATCCCAAGAAAACCATGAAGGATGAGAAAGGGAGTTCCAGAGCCTTCTCTATTTGCATGTAGTAGTTTCATTTTTGGTTTGTTTTTGATTACTGTGTAAGTTCTAAAAAAAATTAATCTTTCAACCTGTGCAAATACATCCCCACCACATTTTCAAGCCCAAGATATAAGGCTTCTGAAATCAAGGCATGACCTATGGATACTTCCAGCAATCCGGGAATGTTTTGTTTGAAAAAAGCGATGTTGTCCAACGATAAATCATGCCCGGCGTTGATGCCCAAACCAAGTTTGTTTGCTAAAACCGCACACTCGGTATAAGGTTTAATTCCTTCTTTGTTACCCAGTTCATATTGGTGGGCAAATGCTTCAGTATAGAGCTCGATGCGGTCTGTTCCTATCGCTTTGGCTCCCTCAATCATTTTCATATCAGGGTCCACAAAAATGGAGGTGCGAATGTTATTTCGTTTTAATTCAGAAATGACATCTATCAAATAATCTTTGTGTTTAATAGTGTCCCAGCCGGCGTTTGATGTTAAAACTTTATTGTCATCAGGCACCAAGGTAACTTGTGTGGGTTTTATTTCAAGTACCATATCCAAAAAAGGCCTGAAAGGATTTCCTTCAATATTGTATTCGGTAAAAACCACCGGTTTTAAGTCATAGGCATCTTTTCGAGTGATGTGGCGTTCATCAGGCCTGGGGTGAATGGTAATTCCTTGTGCACCAAACTCTTGAATTCGTTTTGCCGCCAGTAGTAAATCTGGCATATTACCCCCTCTGGCATTGCGTAAGGTTGCAATTTTGTTAATATTTACGCTTAGCTTTGTCATAAATTGTATTTTTGAGATGTAAAAATACAAAGTTGTAAGGCCACAGTCTGTACAATTTTAATTAATTTGCACAAATATTTTAAAGCTTTGGATACAAGTTTATACATCATTCGCGATATTGACCCCTTTGACATCAACACACCTTTAGTTGATGTAAAGGCGGTTTTTAACCAATTGACCTATTCTCATATACCTGTGACTAGAGAGGGTGTTTTTGTGGGTTGTGTTTCAGAAACTGATGCTCATTGTTTTGATATTCAAAAAAAGCTTTCAGATTATACCTATGCTATAGAGCCCTTCTTTGTAAGGGAAAATACAAACTGGCTTGATATTATTGAGGCTTTTGCCAAACACGCCAGTAACATTATGCCGGTTTTAAGTGAAGTTAATATTTATTTGGGTTATTTTGAGCTTGCCGACATCATGAGTTTGTTCAACAATACACCTTTTTTAAATGAACCCGGAGCTATTATGGTTGTCGAAAAAGGGTCAAGAGAGTATTCTTTTAGTGAAATTTGTCAAATAGTTGAATCCAACAACACGAAGATTTTAGGGGTTTTTGTTTCAGAAATTAATGGCGAAAAAACTCAAACAACATTAAAGGTAGGTTTTACAGAAATTAGTGCGATTGCTCAAACCTTTAGACGTTATGGATATGAAATTATTTCCAGTCACGATGAAGATAAATGGACAGACAACTTAAAAGAGCGCTCTGAATATCTGGATAAATACCTCAATATATAGCTTAAGATGAGTTTGAAGTTTCAGGTTTCAGGTTTCAAGTTTTGCTCGTGTGAAATCAAAATTGGAAACTGGAATTTGTAAGTTGGTGTTATACCAATAATTTATTGTTAAACAAAGAATTTATGAAACCATTAAAAGTTGGTATTTTTGGACAGTTTTATCACGAAGATTCCAGCATCTCAATTAAGTTGTTGTTTGATGTATTAAATAAGGATCATGTTTCCATATTTATTGAAGAACAATTTTACAAACTTATCACTGAGAATGAAAATATAGAATTAGCAAAATTCCAATTTCCTACATTTAAAAAATTAGATAAAAGCTTTGATTTGTTTTTTAGTATTGGAGGTGATGGTACCATCTTAAAATCCATCACTTATATTAAAGATTTAAGCATTCCGCTTGCCGGTATTAATACCGGGCGACTCGGATTTTTAGCAAGTATTCAAAAAGAAGAAATCAGTAAAAGTGTGCAAAAAATACTTGATGGAAATTACAACATTTCAGAACGCAGTCTCTTGAGTATTGATGTATCACCCAAAAACAAAGATATTCACACCCTTAATTTTGCTTTAAACGAAATAAGTGTTATTAGAAAAAACACCACATCGATGATAAAAATAGACACTTATCTAAACCACGAGTTCCTTACCTCATACTGGTCTGACGGTCTTATCATCTCTACTCCCACGGGATCTACAGGATATTCATTAAGTTGTGGTGGTCCCATTCTTGAGCCCAGTTCCTCCAGTTTAATTTTAACACCCATTGCCCCACACAATCTCAATGCGAGACCCATTGTTGTTCCAGATTCTACTGAAATAAAATTAAAAGTTTCCGGAAGAGAAGACAATTATTTGGTTTCGCTAGACTCCAGAATTGCCAGTTTTGGCAATGAGTCTGTCATTACTATAAAAAAATCGCCGTTTATCATAAAAATGATTCAATTACAAGAGGAGAGCTTTATAAAAACCTTGCGAAAAAAGTTATTATGGGGAGAAGACAAGCGTAACTAGAATCCAATTAGTTCCACATCCCAAAGTACCGGCCCAAAACTTGATGATTATCACAAGTAGAACTTTTGTGTAAGCGAACATTAATGCATTAAAGCGAGTGGTGCATCAATGCAATAAAATCAAACAAAGTTTGTTTATCAATTGAGACTATCCTGCATAAGTTATTGCAGCCCAAACTTAATTGTTATATTTGCAAACTTTTTAGTTTTTATGAAGTATTTGATCACCGTTTTACTAGTAGTTACATCCTTTCAAATCGCACAATCCCAAACCTATGAAATAGGTGGGTTCCTTGGTGGCGCAAACTATACAGGTGATATTGGACCCACAAATTATATCAATCCAAATAATCTGGCAATTGGTGGTCTGTTTAGATGGAACAGGACCCCACGTCATTCTTTCAGATTTTCTGCTACCTATGCTCGTTTAAACTCTGATGATGCAGACTCAAAAGAAACTCGCAGACAGCAGCGAAACCTGTCATTTAAGAATCGGGTTTTAGAAGCTGCTTTAGGCATTGAATTCACCTTTTGGGAATTCAACACCCACGCTATGAAACCACAAAACGCACCCTATTTATATACAGGAATTACTTATTTTAATTATGAAAGCTTATTTTTGGGGCAAAATAACCAAATACAAAAATATGGAAATGACTGGGCTTTTGCAATACCAATGGTTGTGGGTTACAAAATGACTGTGGGAAGATATCTGGTTTTTGGGGCTGAAATTGGAGCAAGATATACATTCACAGACAATCTGGACGGAAGTAATCCCACCGGTGAAAAAGCAAACGACCCTAATTTAAAATTTGGAAACCTTAACAGTAATGACTGGTATTTTTTTACCGGAATCCACTTAACAGTCATGTTCGGAAGAAAACCCTGCTATTGCGCTTTTTAAAATATGAGCTTAAAAGATCAAATCATACCATCCAGATTGCCCAATCACCTTGCAGTGATTATGGATGGCAATGGTCGTTGGGCTAAGTTAAAAGGACTCTTTCGCACTGCAGGCCATGAAAAAGGAGCCAATGCCGTTAAAGAAGTGGTTGAGGGTTGTGGTGATTTGGGCATAAAGTTTGTAACATTATATGCTTTTTCAACAGAAAACTGGAACAGACCAAAAATGGAAGTAAAAACCCTAATGAATCTTCTGGTTTCCTCACTCAAAAAAGAAATTAATACATTACAAAAAAACAAAATTAAACTCCATGCAATTGGCAATATTGAATCTTTACCTCCCAAGGTTCACAATGAACTTCAAGAGGTCATGGAAAAAACAAAAGAAAACGATAAAATGGTGCTCACATTAGCTTTAAGCTATGGCTCCAGAGAGGAAATAACCCATATTATCAAGGAAATAAGCGGTAAAGTTAAAAATAATATAATTTCTATTGAAAACATTGACGAAACGGTTATAAATGAGCATCTTTACACGCGAAATTTACCCGATGTGGATTTGCTAATAAGAACTAGCGGAGAACAACGCATCAGTAATTTTTTATTGTGGCAAATTGCATATGCAGAGCTTTATTTTACTGAAGTTCTCTGGCCCGATTTTAATAAAGAACATCTTTTTGAAGCAATCATAAATTATCAAAACAGAGAAAGAAGATTTGGAAAAACAAGTGATCAACTTAACTAATTTAATCTTAAAACAACCAAGATTAAAATTACATACTATTTTATTTGGCCTGGTTTTATTGCCACTTGTGGCATTTACTCAACAAAACCAATTAGACACCGGAAAAAAATACACCATCGGTGAAATCACAGTTACAGGCTCTCAAAGCTTTAATGAGCTTACAGTAATTGCATTTTCCGGACTTAAAAAAGGTGAGGAAATCTTTATTCCGGGAGAACGCATCAGTAATGTAATTAAAAAACTTTGGGATGAAAATCTATTCAGTGATGTAAACATTTATGTAACAAACATAGAAGGAAATACAGCCGACCTGGAAATAAACATTACAGAACTCCCCACTTTAAACGAAGCCACCCTTACAGGAATCAGAAAAGGGAAAGCCAAAGAATTAGAAAAAGAATTAAAGCTTAGTTCCGGAACAAAAATCACAAAAAATCTTCTAACAACTACCAAAAATTACATCACAAACAAATATAAAAAAGACGGTTTTTACTTTGTTGATGTCTCATTAAAAACAACACCCGAGATAGACTCTACCGGAACTGAAGTTGGACAAAATTTAAACGTTCATATCGATAGAGGTAATAAAGTAAAAATATCCCAAATTCACATTCAAGGAAACGAAGCGCTCAGTGATAAAAAACTGCGACGCGCAATGAAAAATACAAAACAAAAAAACCCGATTCGACTTTTCAAACGTTCAAAATACGCAAAAGACGCTTTCCTGGAAGATCAAGTTTCTCTCATTAACAAATACAAAGAAAACGGGTATCGTGATGCGCGAATCACCTCAGACTCAATCGTTGTCGTCAATGACAAAAGACTGGAATTATTTCTCAATATTGAAGAAGGCAAGCAGCATTATTTTGGAGACATTCGCTTTATTGGAAACAGTGTATATACAGATCAGGAACTCAGAAACTTTCTTGGAATTAAAAAAGGTGATATATACAATGGAATTCTGCTAGATAAAAGAATCACAGACGACACAGACCCCGATGCAGATGACTTAACAAATGCCTATCAAAATAACGGATATTTATTTTCTCGCATCAATCCTGTTGAAGTAAATGTCCAAAACGACACTATTGACTTTGAAATAAGAATTTATGAAGGTAAAGAGGCCTACTTCAATAATGTAACAGTTGTAGGAAACAACAAGACTAATGACCATGTTATCTATAGAGAGCTGCGAGTAAGACCCGGCCAAAAATACAGCAAACGTGATGTGATAAGAACCATCAGAGAACTTGGCCAAATGGGATTCTTTGACCCCGAAAGTATTAGTCCAAATTTCTTAAACGCAGACCCTAACACAGGCACCCTTGACATGGAGTTTCGTGTTGAAGAAAGTGGTTCTAGTCAAATAGAGCTCCAAGGTGGTTTTGGAGGTGGAGGTTTTGTGGGGACACTAGGGCTTTCTTTTAACAACTTCTCATTGCGAAACATTTTTAACGGTAAAGCCTACAGGCCCCTACCCATGGGAGATGGCCAAAAATTATCTCTAAGAGCCCAAGCTAGTAGCTTTTATCAAACTTATAGCCTCTCACTTGTTGAACCCTGGCTGGGAGGTAAAAAACCCGTACAATTTAGCTTTTCATTCTCACACACCATTCAGTTTTTATATGACTTCCAAGCAAGAGAAGCAGATCGAGACAGGCGCTTTTTAATAACCGGAGGCTCTGTGGGCTTAGCCAAAAGACTCCAATGGCCCGATGACCATTTTGTGTTATCCCATGCGTTGAGCTTTCAACATTACAATCTAAAAAATTACAATACCGGTTTATTTACTTTTGGTGATGGGTTTTCAAACAACCTTGCCTACACCATTGGTTTAACCAGAGACAACACCTTTAATAATCCCATTTTCCCCGTTGGTGGATCCTCTTTTAGCATCACAGCTAAAGTTACCCCTCCCTACTCACTTTTCAACGGAGTGAAATACAGCCGCTTGAGCAGTGACCCTGAATTTCAAAACCCCGATGGAACACCCAATCAAAGTTTAATAGATCAAAAAAGATTTAACTGGCTAGAATACTATAAAATTAAGTTTAAAGGAACCTGGTACACAACCATTGTTGACAAACTTGTACTGAGACCTCAGGCAGAATTTGGATTTTTGGGAGCTTACAATCTGGATCGCGGCGTCCCGCCCTTTGAGCGCTTTTTTATGGGTGGTGATGGCCTGGGAGCGTTTAGTCTAGATGGAAGAGAAATCATTTCAATGAGAGGATATCCAAACCAATCTTTATCTTCGCAAGACGGAAATACTATTTTTAATAAGTTTTCGTTAGAATTGAGATACCCCATCACTTTAAAACAAATGGCATCAATTTATGCGCTGACATTTGTGGAAGGGGGAGCCACTTATGACAGCTTTAAAAATTACAATCCGTTTCAAATTAATCGTTCTGCCGGCTTAGGAATTCGTATATTTATGCCCGCATTTGGACTTTTAGGAATAGATTTTGGATATGGATTTGACCCCATACCGGGAACTTTTCAACCAAATGGCTGGGAAACACATTTTATTATTGGGCAGCAATTTTAAATTTGGCACGATATTTTCTTAAAACAACCAAGATTATGAAGAACAAGCTATTTTTACTAAGTTTTTTTATTCTTTTCGCTTCATCAACCATTGAAGTTCACTCTCAAAGAGGAGTGACAATTGGTTATATCGATATGGAATACATTCTTGAAAATGTTCCTGAATACCAGGAAGCTTTAACACAGCTTGACGGAAGAGTACAAAGATGGAGAAAAGACATTGAAGATCAACAAAAAGAAATTGACAATCTCAAACTCAACCTCAGTAACGAGCGTGTATTATTAACAAAAGAACTAGTTGAAGAACGTCAAGAAGATATTAAAATTAAAGAAGATCAACTTTTTCAATATCAGCAAGACCGTTTTGGCCCCAATGGCGATTTGATGATACAAAAACGACAACTCGTTCAGCCCATCCAAGATCAGGTTTTTACTGCTGTTCAGGAAATTGCAGGCAACAGACAATATGACTTCATTTTTGATAAATCAGCAGATGTTGTTATGCTCTATGCAGCTGAGCGAAATGACATTAGCGATCAGGTAATCAGAATTATTAACCGAGCAGCAAGAAGAACCCAAGCTGAAAGCAGACAAGATAAAAGAGATATTGAAGCACGAGATGCTGTTTCAGACAAACAAGATAAAAGCCTCAATGAAAGAGAACAAGCGCTTGAAGACAGAAAAGCACAAAGAGAAGCGCTTCTAGAAGAAAGAAAAAGAATAAGAGACTCTGTGAGAGCTGCCAAGCAAGCTGAATTTGATGCAAGACGCCAAAATGCTCAAAACCGAAATAATGAAGCTGATGGAGATACCACATCAGAACCTGAAAGTGACGGAAAAAATATTACAAATACAAACGAACCCTCACGAGAAGAAATTCTAGCCGAAAGACGTAGAGTTCAAGACTCAATAAGAACAGCAAGAATGGCAGAACAAGAAGCCAGAAGAAACAAACTTCTTGAAGAAAGAAAACAAAAACAAGATTCTATCAGAAACGCCAGAAACAACAATCAACCCCCTCAAATACCTGAAGAAGAGGAAGATGGAGGAGGAACTAATTAACAACAATCATTAAAACAATTTCTAAACACTTAATTACACAACAATGAAAAAAATGAAATCTTTATTAGTAGCATTAGCACTTATATTAGGAGCTTCTAGTTTTGTAAATGCACAAAAGATGGCTCATATTGACACCCAAGCATTAATAGAAGCCATGCCCGAAACAAAAGCAGCTCAAAATGAATTAGAGCGCGTAAGAAAAACTTATGAGGCTGAAATTAGTTCCATGCTTAGAGAACTACAATCCAAATATACCTTGTATGAGTCTGAAGCCAACACAAAAACTGAAGATGAAAACAGAAAACGTGCCGAAGAATTGCAGTCTGCTGAACGAAAAATAGGTGAATACAGACAAAATGCAAGTACAGATTTACAAAAAAAAGAAGGTGATTTATTCTCACCACTTTTTGAAAAAGCTAAAAAAGCCATAGAAAAAGTGGCAAAAGAAAAAGGCATTCAATATGTGATGGATGCTACACCGGGAAGCGGATTAATAGTCGCTGAAGGCGAAGATTTATTGGCAGCAGTCAAAAGAGAATTAGGAATCTAATTAGAAATTTCTTATCAAATATTTAAAAAACTGCTCGTTTATTGACGGGCAGTTTTTATTTTTATACAATGAATTATCAACCCATAGGAATTTTTGATTCAGGAGTAGGGGGAACTTCAATCTGGAAAGAGATATACACCCTTCTTCCTTTTGAAGACACCCTCTATCTTGCAGATAGTAAAAACGCACCTTATGGCCACAAGTCGCAGAAGGAAATCCAATCATTGAGTGTAAAGAATACTGAAAAACTCATCGATTTAGGTTCAAAAATTATTGTTGTAGCCTGCAATACAGCCACTACAAACGCGATTGATTATTTACGAAAAACTTATAATATTCCTTTTATAGGTATTGAACCCGCAATTAAGCCTGCAGCACTCAAAACAAAAACAAATCAAATAGGAATTCTTGCTACTAAAGGAACTTTGCAAAGTTCTTTATTCTCAAAGACCTCTGAGCTTTATGCAAATCAAATTAATGTTATTGAAGTAATTGGGGAGGGCTTGGTGCCCATTGTTGAGAATAATTTAATTAACACCCCTGAAACTTTAAAACTATTAAAAAAGTTTCTGGACCCAATGATCAAAGCAAATATTGACTATTTGGTTCTTGGATGCAGTCACTATCCATATCTTATCCCTCAAATTAAAAAATTATTGCCAGAAAATGTCGTGATTATAGATTCCGGAGGTGCGGTCGCCCGACAAACAAAAGCGGTATTGGAAAACAACAATTTACTAACCAAAAAAAGTGTAAAACCAAATTGTCAGTTTTTCACAAATTCAAAAAACACCTCGTTAAGCACCCTTTTAAAGGAATATGAAAATGATATTTCCATCTCCTACCTGTCTTTCTAAACTGTATATTTGAGCTAAATGGTGAACTAATAAGTAGACGTGGTAAATATTTTGCAATCGTTTGAAAGAAAACCCTTAATAAATCTAAGTATTTTGTGTTCTAACAACCAAAAGAAAAATTTAAAAATATCACATTCTAAATCATTCGCGATTTAATGGAATTAATTAATTGCAGGACAATTACAATCATAAGCGTTCCCACGATCCATAAAATTAAATCCTAAAGTGATTTGATGAAAACCTCCATTAGTAAATCGCACCTCACCTATTTGCTGAGAATAAGTATAGGCAAACATAAATTTGTTATAATTTATCCCAATAACCGGTGATATAAACTGAAGCTTTTGAGAAGACACACTGGCTCCTGATTGAAATTCGGCACCATCAAAACTTCTGCGATAAGAAATACCACCCCATAACCTACCAAAATCCATTTTGCGATATGCTTTAAAGTTTACATCAATGGCAGACTCATTAGTCCTTTCAAAAAACTGAAGTAAAAAAGAAGGCTCATAGGTCCACTCTGAGTAAAATTTACCACCAAAAGTATAAGAACCTGCAAATAAAAATCGACGTTGATTATTAGATTCAAACTCTTCACTAAATAAATTTCTGTTTTGAAAAATCAGGTTCTTAACCGTAAAATGCATCGAAACATCCATAAAGTTATAGGAAGCACCCACATCAATATTAAAATAAGAGGTACTCTGCAAAATACCGGCAATCACAGGGTCAAAATCACTTAAATCAAAGTTTGTCTCATCCAAACGCGATTGGACAACTCCTGCTGTTAAACCAAAAGAAAGCTGATTTAAATCAACATCACTTCTTGAGAAATTCAAATGATGAGCATACGTCAAGTACCCCCCCACTTGTGAATGGAATCCGTTTTTATCATTAAAAACAATTGCACCAACTCCAGATTGCTCTCCAAGGCGAACATTCCCGGCTAAGGTTTGCAAATTGGGTGCATTGTCTTGGTCAAACCACTGTTGTCTTGCCGTAAGTCTTAATTGACCTGAATTTGCAGCTCCTGCCATTGACGGATGTAATAAATAGAGGTTATCAGCAAAATAATCTGAATATATGGGTACTCCATCTTGAGCGTTTGAAAACTGAAAAATCAATATTAAAAATAAAATGTAGGTGTTCTGTTTTATGTTCATGGGTGTTATTTTTATCTCTTCAATGTAAAATGTGCTCTAAATTCTTTTTCCCGGTCGTCTTCACGATAGACCACTCTAAACCAGTAATCACTCGAGGGTAACGGCCTGCCGTTGTATGTGCCGTCCCAGCCTGCCCC